>ENA-ORXD01000046-ORXD01000046.1-sediment-metagenome-genome-assembly--contig:-NODE-46-length-234595-cov-10.026987_pt1 | contig 234595 bp, 229 predicted proteins | sample MGYA00237862_ERZ511471 | MGnify/ENA metagenome assembly ERZ511471 | reverse complement strand
GGCTTTCGCCCGGTTTCGGCCTGCAATTTTTCAATTGCATATTCGCTTTCAACTGTTCAGTTTTCAAAGACCGCTGACCTGTTTTCGCCTTGCCTCTCGGCGACGGCTTTTATATATTAGCACCATTCCGCTGCGGATGTCAACCCTGTTTTTTAACTTTTTTATCCTTCGCGGACAGGATCCGTCGCCGCCCCGGAAATCATCCTGATTTCGATGGCGCGGGGCACGCTATGTGCTGCAGAAAGGTGCAGGCCTTATTATACGACGCCGGGCCTCTGGTTTCAAGAGCATTTTGGTTTAAATTTTGGATTCTCCCATTCCCGTTAGGCCAGGATGCTCCAAGGGATCAGGGAAGCGACAAAGGCCAGCAGGACCAGGACCACGACGGTCTTCACAACCGCCTTTTGCAATCTTGGGTTCATTCGACTCAGCTCCTCTCGGGCGACATTTACATTACAAATAAAAAAGGCCCCCCTGTTGGAGAGCCCTTGCCGTGCGTTTTGAACCGGGTTTTGTCCAGTCTTATTCTTCAGGCTCCAATAAACCATAGTTCCCGTCGTTACGGCGATAGACCACATTGATCGTGCCGGTTTCTGCGTTGCGGAAAGCGAAGAAAGCGTGCCCGACCATATCCATCCGCATGATCGCCTCGTCCAGAGTCATGGGTTTGGCGGGGAACCTCTTGGTCCTTACATTGAGGGTGTCTTCTTCTTCGGTGGCAGGCGCGATTCCCGCCATGCTGGGGAGTTTGGTGATGGACAATCTGCCTTTCCGGGAGAAACGCTCCTTGCTGCGAACCAGCTGCTTCTCCATCTTATCGGTCGCCAAATCGATGGCGGAAAGAAAATCCACATCCTCTTCCTCGCCTCGGAGGACATATCCACCGATGGGAATGGTGATCTCCACGCGTTTGTAATTCTTTCTGGGTTCTTCAATTAAGGTAACGACCGCTTCGACTTCCTTCTCGATCAATCGATCTAATTTGCTTAACCTCTTTTCCGTGTAATCCTTGACGTTGTCGGGAACCTGTAAGTTTCTTCCGCGTAGCTGAACTTTCATACAGTCCACCTCCAGCAATTTTGAGATGTCCTGAGAGTGCAGGACTATGTTATAAGTATTCACGATTTTCAGCAAAAATCCTTCTCTATTTTAACAGGGTGGGTCAATTATTTGTTTTTAAAGAGCAAGCCAGCTGCCTCAAAGGCGCCGGCTTGGGAGAAGACTTCTCAGTATTTGAAGGTATTGATCTGGAATCAGGCTTTGACGACGTTGGCAGCCTGCAGGCCTTTGGGGCCTTCCACGATATCAAACTCTACGGTTTCGCCTTCCTGAAGGGTTTTGAAGCCGTCCTGCTGAATGGCAGAAAAATGCACGAACACATCATTTCCGTCTTCACGTTCGATGAAACCGAAGCCTTTTTCTTTGTTGAACCATTTTACTTTGCCTTGCATGATTGAATTCCTCCCAAAACATTATCAAACTTTATCGCAGCCTAAGCCACCAACAGAGTATAGCACCCGGATTGGCAAAAGTCAAACGACATTCATCACGTCGATGTTAGAATTATTTTACAATATTGTCCTTCTTGCGCGCACGCATTTATCAGTCTTCTTTTGTAATGAGGAATGATTCTTTCCTAGATTTTCTGTGGACAATGTGGATAACTCTGTGAATAACCGGCATTGTTTAGATTATTCTGTGGAAAAATTTATCTTGACACGCATCGAAAAAAAAGGTCATGTCCATCTCGATAGACACATCTTGGTCACATGATTTTAGTAACAAAAAGATATCGGGAATAAAATAAATGCACCTCACCTTCATATGACAACTATGAGACAAAAACTACAGGCCATCGGTGTGCGCTTTGTTGCATCCTGCTGCGAATGTGATTGCGCAGATCTCTTGAAACCCGTTACTTTTCAAGGTTTCGGCACAGGCAAGCAGGGTGGCTCCGGTTGTGATCACATCGTCCACCAAAAGAACCGGCCCCTGTCCCGCCAGCCAGCTGCCGGGCGCCATGGCAAAGGTCCGGCCTAGACCCTGAAGCCTCTGGTTTTTATTCAAAGCAGCCTGCGGTTTTCCCGCCTGTTGCCGGATAAGCATCGGGCGGACAGGAATTCCCAGGCGTCTGCCCAGCTGACAAGCCAGGAGCATGCTTTGGTTAAATCCGCGGACTGCCTCTTTGGCCGGATGCAGCGGTACGGGGATAAGGCAGGATGGATGTCCTCCGCTCCGATCCGTTCGGGATGCAAGGACCCGTGCCATCAGATCGCCCATCGGAACCGCCAGATCCATTGCGCCATCGTATTTCAAACGGTGGACCATCTGCCGGTATCCGCCTTCATAAGGTGCTGCCGCCAGGACCTGTCGCAGGTGATCCGACAGATGTTCGCAGGGGCCTCGGCAAGGCGCATCCCATGCAAAATACCCGCACCGTGGGCAGGGATTCCCATCACGGATGGTCTTCTCCCAGCGCTCCATACACCGGGGGCAAAGGCCGTAGAGTGCCTGGGTACCGGGTGCAAAGCCCCCGCAGAACCTGCAGCTCTCCAAGCCGGGATATACCAGCGCAGCACACCGCCTAAAGAATTCATGGATCCGCAGCATCGCCATCATTCGATTCATCATGCTCGCGCGCTCAGGGCGCTTCCTCCCCCTTCAGCCAATGGATCTTTATTGCAATATGCAGCAAGGCCGGTCCTCTTGGCGAGAACCGGCCTTTATGATCTGTCCAACCCGTTGATTATTTAACGCTGACGAGCCAACCGGCAACCCAACCGATGGTTCCGTCCGCAAGCTGAACCTGATACCAGTCTTTATCCGCTTTGGTAATGGTAAAGGTATCGGTTTTACTGAGCTTTCGCAGGATCTCCGAGGAGGTCGAGGCGGACTTCCTCAGATTAACCACGTTGTTATCCGGGGCGATCGTTGCAGATTTCCCGATGTTATTCGCAGAAACGGTGGTTCCGGTCGTCGTGGTGCCGGTCGTGGCACTTCCGGTGGTTGTTCCGGCTGTTCCGGTGGTGCCCGTCGTGCCGGTTGTCCCTGTTGTGCCTGCGGCGACCCCGCCAGTGGTGGATCCGGCGACCGTGCTCCGGGTTTTGCCAACCATGGCGTATAATTCTGTCAGGTCATTTTCAAGAACCTGGACCTTCAGGGTCAATTCTTCCACTTGAGCGGCCAGATCCTGGGTTGAGCTGCTGATCGACTGGTCGGCATAGCTTTGGGTGACCAAGGGGTCTTCTTCAGTGCCCGGTTCTGCCGCTGAGCCGCCAAGCAGGCCGGTGCCAAAGGCAAAGCCAATGACCACCGATAAGATGATTCCCAGAAGTACAATGACTTTCCAATCCATTCGTTTCATTGGCTTAGCCTCTCTTTCTTATCGTATCTTCCTTCAGACGGGCTTGGTTCCCTGGATTCTGAAAAACCCTCAAAGGGATCGGACGATGCGGATGCCCTGTTATTTTTGCACAATTTGAGGATGGCGCCTTCGGGGAACCGACGCTTTAGCCTTCCGGCCAAGGATGCCCAGCCGGTCAGCCCCATAGATGACCATGACGGTGACGATCACCATGGCCATCATGGCTTTCTCCGTGGTGAGCATGACCATGCCGATGGCCGAGAAACTCAGAAACAAGCATACGCTATAGACGACCAGAACCGCTTTCGGATGGGAGAAGCCCATAGCCAGCAAGCGATGGTGCAGATGATCCTTGTCCGCCGCAAAAATCGGTTTGCGGTTCATAAAGCGGCGGATGATGGCAAACATCGTGTCCATGATCGGCACACCCAAAACCACAATGGGCAAAAACAAAGATACGGTGGTCGCCATCTTGGTCAATCCCATGGTGGACAGAACGGCCAACGCATAGCCCAAGAACAAGGCCCCCGTATCGCCCATAAATATTTTAGCGGGATGGAAATTATATTTCAGAAAGCCCAATGCCGACACGCCAAGGATCAGGGCCAAGATACCCGCCGCGGGGAACCCTTCCATCCAGGAAATGATGCCGATGGTCAAGGCGGCGATACCGGAAATGCCGGAAGCCAATCCGTCCAGGCCATCCACAAGGTTGATGGCATTGGTCATTCCAATGATCCATAGGGTTGTCAAAGGTGCAGCCAGCCAGCCCAAAAGGATGGGGCTGCCGGCAAATAAATTGGTAATAAATGTGACCTTTGTGCCGGTGGCAATCACAGCCGCCGCACCCGCCACCTGGAACAGTATTTTCATGGAGGGCTTGATCCCCTTCATGTCATCCCAAATTCCAGAAACAACAATAAAGCAGCTGCCAATAAAGAAGCCCAGCAACTCCCGGGTGATCGGCTGGGTTGCCATCGCCGTGATCCAAAAACTTAAGAAGATCGCCAGTCCTCCCATTCGGGGCATGGCGATTTTGTGTACCTTCCGCTTGTCAGGCGCATCCATGGCATTCAATCGGATGGCCAACTGCCGTACCGGTGGCGTCAGGAGCAAGACGAGGGTCAGCGCCAACGCCATCGGGAACCACGTGTTCATCAGATTTTTCCTCCCTAATCGATCGGAGATGCGGTTTCCATCCATTATTGTGTCAAATCGCAGTCTCTAAAATCTTTTATATTATAGCAGTTAATAATATGAAAAACAAACGCTGGCTCAAAAAATTAATAATCCGTTCACACAATCGTCCTATTTTTCCGGCGTTTCAGCGTGCCGATGAATTCCCACAGGATTTTTTCCCTCAGCAGGACGATTCCCAGGGCATAAACTGTGACGCCGGCCATGATGGCCAGCCCTGTCCGGCCTGCTGCCTGAAAGCTTTTTCCGAAGCCGTCGAACCATGGTCCGCTGAGCCCATAGACCGCCCATGCGCTGAGTCCGGTCCCAAAGGAAGCCGCTGCGGTTTTCAGCAGGGTCGCCAAAAGATCCTTGCCCTGACGGTCCCCGATATGGCGCGAAAGGAGCACGTACATTCCCAGGGTGTAAAACAGGCTGGCCAAGCTGTTGGCCAGGGCAAGCCCGCCTTGGTCCATCCGCGGCATCAGAAGCATGCTGGCAAGGATGTTGAACGCTATGGAGGAGAGGCCCATCCATAAAGGGGTCCTGACATCCCCCATGGCATAGTAAGACCGGGTCAGAACCTGGCTGGCCGCCATGGCCCCCATGCCGGGCCCGAACCAAAGCAGCGCGGAAGCCGTTAAAAGGGTTGCCTGCCGGTCAAAGGCGCCTCTTTCGAACAGCAGCTGGACGATAGGCACCCGAAGGGCCATTAAACCTGCCGCCGCCGGCAAGGTCACCAGCAAAACCAGCTTCAGGCCCCGATTGATGGAACCCATCAGAAGGGCCCGGTCCTTTTCCATCGCCTGTGCCGCAAGCAAGGGAAAGATTGCCGAAGAGACCGCCGAAACAAAAATGCCCAAAGGCAGATTCATCAGTTTGGAAGCGTAATTCAAGGCAGAAATGCTGCCCTCCGATAAGCCGGAAGCAAAAAACCGGTTGATGGCCAAATAGATCTGGTAGGTGGCCGTTCCAATAAAAATCGGCAGAAGATTGGCGAAAATGCCCTGGACCTGGGGGTTGCTTAAATCAAAGGAAAAGACATATCGGAATCCAGCCTGCCGCAAGGCCGGGACCTGGATCAGCATGAATCCAAAAAAGCTCAGCAAGGTAGCTGCCGGAAGCGCATAAGGATTGCTGCGGCCAAACAGCAGGACGCCGAAAATAATGATCAAGCTGGAAACCGCGGGCGCGGCGGCCGCCACCGCAAATTTCTGTCGTGAATTCAGGATTCCGGTCATCAGCATCCCCACCCCCATCAAAATGATAGAGGGGAACATGATCACCGTCATCCGCACCGCCATGTCCGCCGTTTCGCCTTCAAATCCTGGCGCAGTGACCGACACAAGCAACCGGGCACCGGCCATGCATAAGAGCGTCAGTCCGGCCATCAGGACCCCTGTCCAGTTCATGGTGATGCTGGCGATTTTCCAGGCATCGTCTTCCCGGCCTTCACTGATCTTCCGGATCACCACCGGCACAATGGAGGATACCAATGCGGTTCCCAAAACCATTTGCAAAAAATAGGGCAGCGTATAGGCGACCTGATAGGCATCCGTGAACGCCGTCGCGCCGAAAATACCGGCGATGGCCGTTTCCCGCACAAAGCCCAGCAAACGTGCCATCAGGTTCATGATCATCAGAATGATGGCTGCCCCTGCAACTGACTGAGCCAACGTCTTTGCCTCCTCATGAATCCAACAGGCCGATGGCCATCCGGGCGGTTTCCCATGCCCGGCTATGCAGCCATTGCCTGTGTTTTTCTTGTTCTTCCAACATGTCTGGCGTTCTCCTGCTTAAACGATCCAGTGCCCCGATCAGTTCCCCGGCGCTGAAATCGGCGAGAGGAAAACAGGCATCCAATCCCGTCTGCTCCATAAAGCGGTCCACCTTGGGATCATAGGAGAGCGCAACCATGGGGACCCCGGCGGCCATGGCAAAAATAAGGCCGTGGAGCCGCATCGCCAGCATCAGGTCCGCTTGCCTGACCAATGAAAAAAACGCTTGTGGCGTCACAGGCTGGCCGAGACAATAGGTGCGTGATTTCATATGGTTGCTGACCTGCTGAATCGCCTGCATGTCACCGGGAAAATGCATAGGAACCAGGAGAATATCCCAGCCTTCGGCAGCCTTGGCATCCAGGGCTTCCCCGATTTTTTCGAAATAGTCATCCGGCGGCCAGCTGCGCAGAGCGGCCAGCAGCAAGGGCCGTTTTTTCTTTTTTTGATCGTCCATCAGGCCAAGCTCCTGCAAAAGCCGGCAGCCCGGCTCCTCTGGCGCATCCGCCGGATCCAGCGCCAGCACCGGGTCCGCCGTGACCGTCATGGGATTTTGAAGGCCCATGGCCGCCAACTCATCCGCAGAGGCTTGGTCTCTAAGGGTAATGAGGTCGCATCGTTCCAGAATCTTGACGGTCCGCCGGCGATTCTTTTCGATCGTCAGCGGGCCGATGCCCTGGGCATAAACCATCGTCCTTTTCGACAAACGCCGGGCCAGGGCGAGGAGGCCAAGGTAATACAGGGGGCTTTTGGCGCTGGTCACATCCTGCAGCAACGAGCCGCCGCCGCTGATGAACAGATCCGCCAGGAACAGCTTTCTTGCAATGGCGCCCAGCTTCCATCGGGACACCGCATTCACGCCGAAATTGGACTTGGTCTGCTCCGGATCACCGGAGAGCACGGTCATGGACAGATCTGGGTCAAGGGCCTGCAAAGCCTTCAGCATGGCCATCAGCACCCCTTCGTCTCCGCAGTTGCCAAAACCGAAATACCCGCTCAGCACCACCCGTTTTTTCTTTTTCTTACTCATGAATGGCCCCTGCCTTTCGGCGGTTTTGAAATCAGCCGCCAACCCCGGCTGAGCATGAGCACGGCCGCGCATCCTGCCAGCAGGCCAAGCCACAATCCGTTGAAGCTGCGGAACAAAGATATCAGAAGCGGGGTATGCAGATGGGCGTAAGTGTTGATCAGGGAGACTTGGCCAATCAAGCCCAGCAGAAGCACAGGGTACATTTGGAAACGATATCCAAAATAGAGCAGCACCAGCATCAGCGGATGTCCGATGGCAAATTCCTTGGTCCGGGGCCGTACGCCCAGGAAGGTGTCCAAAAGCTGTCTGAGCTTCAGCTCAAGGGAAGACACACTGCTGACACCCGTATTGCCGGTCCTTAAAATATAGATTGCCAGGGCCGCAAGCATGAGGGCGCCGGCCATGAGATGCCAGGCTTTGACCGGTGTCTCCGCAGTTCTTAAAAAAAACTGTCCGGCCTTCCGTTCCCGCAGCCATAAGGCCAGGGGGACCAGAAGCAGCGGAAGGATATGGGCCAGCTTGACCCCGGCAAAGCTGTCCAGCTTCAGCATGAAGCGGGTCTCCGTCAGCAGGGCGCACATCATCAAGGCGCCGCCTAAGCTGACCAGGCTCATCAGCAGCAGATCTCTTACCGCATGGGGAAGGGCCTGGGTCCGCCGCCGCTGCGCCATATCCTTTTTCAGGATCAGCAGGGCGCCCAGGGAAGGAAACGTGATTGCCGCCGCAAGGGCCATCAGCTTGACCGCCGGCACCGGCCAAAGGCGCAGGATCCCGCCCCAGGCCGCAGCGCTTAACACCATCAAGGCCATGAAGGGCACTTGCCAGCGGCCTTTCGTAAGGGGTGCTGCCGTGATGGCCAGAACCCAGGCGCCGGCAGCGATAACCCCAAGTCCGATGCAGAACCGGATGGCCATGGGCGTGGTTACCGGCGCCGCAGCCTCCGGAGTCCCAATGGCCATCCCTTCGGCCGTCAAGCCCGTCTTAACCTGCTTGATCAGCTCGAGATTGGTATCCAATGCCGCGACCGGCTGGTCCATTCCAAAGAAGCGGACATAAATGAGACGGATATTCCGTTCGGTGGCTGCCAGCCGGAAACGGTCGACGGCAGAAATCACGTTGTATTTTTTGATCTCGTTGTCGGCAATGGCGTGAGCCCGAAGAACCCGGTCATCCATCAGCCCGGCCAATGAATTCAGTCCTGCCTGGTCATAAAACTCAAAAGACACCAGGGGGATATTGAGGGACTTGAAATATTGGGCAAAGTAAGCCAGCGCGTTGGCATTATCCCCTCCGGGCAAAGTCTCGTCATTAAACCCGAACCCTGCCAGTCCAGGGATGCGGGCCACCGCTTCGGCTTCTGCCTGGATGCTTGGCTCATTCACCGGAGCCCAGTTGCGGATCCTGGGCACCACGCCCATGCCCTGCTCCGCAGCCGCCTTCAGTTCTTCCAGAGGATACCCGACGCCCAGCAGAGAAAGCTCTCCTGAATAAAGATCGGTACGGATCGCCTGGTATGGCCCGATCCCCATCGCCTTCGGGTGACGTTTTTTGGCTTCCAGCAGTTTGAAGATCTGGTCATACACGGTTTGGTTTTCCGTCAGAATATAGGTGGCGCCGTCATCGATTTCCAGTTCGGCCGCTGCCTGTCCGAATTGGCCGCCTTGAACATTGACTTTCAGCTCAGCACCCTGGAGAATGACGATTTTCCCTGTTTTCTCCAGGTCGTCCAGCGTTCTTTCCCGGACAATGATTCCTGTGGCCCCTGAATTGTGCGCCTTCCGGACCGCCTCCTCAAAGGGTATCCCCCGTCCCTGGGCACAGCGGAACAGCTCGTCATAGTCGACCATGATCCCTGCGGTGCGGTTTGCCTGTTCCAGCTGGATCCTGTTGAAATCAACGCTGAAGGCCGCAGCCAGTCCCGCAAGGATCAGAAGGATTGCCAGCCACTGCATCCCGTTTAAGCTCGGCTTGATTTTCTTGTTCATTTTCTGATGTCCTCCCGATCCGTGATCAGTTTATAGAATGCTCGTAAATCCGAGCACCCAGCCAATACAGTTCCCCAAAGGAAGGCTTTTGCTCCAAGGGGACCATATGGGCCAGGATATCTTCCGTTAGGATTCCCGCCTGAATCAGGGCTTCGGCAGGATCTGGCCCGGGCTGCAGCTGCAGCATCGCCGCTGCTTTGCTCAGCATGTCACGGCGGGTCAGCGGTGTATCATCAAAAACCGCCTGGCTTAGAGGCGCCTCCGGCCGAATTTGGCGGATCCGTTCTCCCACGCGGGACAGGATCCTCCGGATATCCCAGTACTCGGCGGTGCCGTCCAGGTTATACTGATTGGCATATCCGCCGGATGCCAGCCCCAGCGCGCGCATTGCCGCCAAACCATCATACGCCCAATGATCCATATCCGCAATACGGGGCGGCTTAAATTCTTCCAGATGGGCTCCGCGGCGAACCAGTTCCTGCTGCAGCGCCTGAATCATCGGCTCACTTCGGCTCATCTGCCGGAACGTGACCTGCTGGTCAAGGGAAAGGGCTGCCGCCGTACCGGCCGCCTCCCCGGTGGCTACCCCGACCGGGACGACCCGGGCACTGCCGTGGGCCAGGGAATCGTAGGAGGCGCTTCGTCCTACGGTCAGCAAATTATCCACCCCCAGTGGGACCAGGCATCGGAAGGGGATGCTGTAAATTTCCGGTTTGCCGATCACATCCCCTAAATCATCGGGCTGGGAGGATTGCAGGTCCACAGGATAACTTCCTTGGGCAATCCGGTCCCATTGGTCCCGGTTCTCCAGGACATCGGTGATGGTCAGCCGATACGCTCCCAGAATATGGCGGCTCTCGCGCACATAGAGCCGGGGCGCGGTGCCTGCCAGCTTGGCATTCCCGAAACCCGCAAAATTCTGGCGCATATATTCGATGATATAAGGGATCTCGGACTGGCCCCTTCGGATTCCCTCGTTGAGGCTTTGGGCATCCAGCGGATCCACATCAAAGATCAGCAGGGCATTGATCAAAACGTCGCCGTTCTTCTGGCGAGCCAGGTTGGGTCCCCGGAAACGCGTCAAAGGATCCTGGGGGACATAGGATAAGGCGGATGCGCCATAGCCCCATGCCAGTCTGCTTTTGGCGCCGGCCTGGGCATCCCCCCATCGGCGGTTCAACCGATTCAGCAGCCGCTGCCAGTTATTGTAGAGAAACACCTGTCCCCAACGAACCCCTTTGACCTTAAAGACCAGGGTAACCGCCATCTTTTGACCAGCCCGGCCGTAATCCTCCGCGCCCAAGGTAAAGGGCACGCCGCTTGCCGCAGATAGGTCCGCGTCCGCGGTGGCATCGATGAAACGTTCAGCGTAAACCTTGCGCTCCCCGATCTCCAGTGCGGTGAGGACCGATGCTTCGGCGCCCGGCTGCAGGACCGGCTCGCCATAGCCTGTGTTCAAGGCCACATCCAACAGCGGCTCCTTTGCCGTCACCTCCGCAAAATAGGCCGCCGCTTCATCCACATCGAAGGCATCTCCCAAGGCGTCATAAAACTCCTTGAAGATTCCATGGGTCAGCAATTCTCCGTCGGCCCCCTCGTTCATATCGAAAAAGTTCAGCCACCCCAAGGTCCAAAGGCCGCCTAAAACCGGGCCTTTTTCCAGAAGCAGCGTTTTCTTGCCGCTGCGGGCCGCAGCAAGCGCCGCGGCGATCCCTTCCGGCTCGCCGCCGGCCACGACCACCTGGTAATGGCTTTCTGCAGGCAGCACAAAGCCACTCGGGGACGAATCACCGGCAGGCGTCCCTGAACCGGGACCATCGGCAGCACAGCCTGCCGCTGCCATCAGCAGCAGCAATCCAGCCAGGCTAAGACAAATGGCTTTTTTGATCAAGCGTGTGATTTGGATCATGATGCCAGCCTTTCTGGTAAAAAATAAAACCGCCCCGCTCGAAACCAATTGTTTCGGGGCAGAGCGGTTGTAAACCCTCAGTCATTTGACCTTTTAACCCTGGGGCCTTAAGGTAGGAAAGAGTATTACATCGCGGATGGACGGCGCGTCAGTCAGCAGCATGACCAACCGGTCAATGCCGATGCCTAGTCCGCCGGTAGGCGGCAGGCCCTGTTCCAGAGCGGCGACAAAGTCATCATCCATCATCTGGGCTTCTTCGTCTCCTCTGGCTCTCGCCTCCATTTGCTGCATAAAGCGCTGGCGCTGGTCCACAGGATCGTTGAGCTCCGAATAAGCATTGCCATATTCTCTGGCTGTCATGAACAATTCGAAGCGTGCCGTCAGATTGGGGTCATCATCTTTTCTCTTCGCCAGCGGGGAGTCGTCGATGGGATGGTCGATGACGAAGGTGGGCTGGATCAAGGTCTCTTCCACCTTTTCTTCGAAAATCGCCACGAGGATCTGGCCCTTGGTGGCCGTCTTTGCCACCGGGACACCCAGTGCAGCGGCTGTCTTGAAGGCCGCGGCATCATCCGCCCAGGCATAGTAGTCGGCACCGGTCCGTTCTTTGACCAGTTCCGCCATGCTGGCACGCCGCCAGGGTGACTCGAGGTCCATCTCGACGCCCTGATACTGGAATCTGGCCGTGCCCTTGACTTTGATACAGACCGTCCGGATCAGATCCTCCGTCAGATCCATGATGTCGTTGTAATCCGCATAGGCCTGATACAACTCCATCAGGGTGAATTCCGGATTATGCCGTGTGGAGATCCCCTCGTTGCGGAACACCCGCCCCAGTTCAAAGACCCGCTCCAATCCCCCGACGATCAGCCGCTTCAGATGCAGCTCCAAGGCAATGCGCATATAAAGGTCAAGATCCAGCGCATTATGATGGGTCACAAAGGGTTTGGCTGCAGCGCCGCCGGGAATGTTGTGGAGGGTCGGTGTTTCCACCTCCAGAAAGCCTTTGCTGCTCAGGTAATTGCGGATCTCCTGAATAATGCGGCTGCGGGTCACAAAAACATCCTTGACCTCCGGATTGGCGATCAGGTCCAGATGCCGCTGCCGGTATCGCGTTTCAACGTCCTTGAGACCGTGCCATTTTTCGGGCAGAGGGCGAAGGGCTTTGCATAACAGCGTTAATTCTTCTGCATGGATCGAAATCTCCCCGGTGCGGGTCCGGAACACCTTGCCCCGGATCCCCAAGATATCCCCCAGGTCCAGACTCTTGAACATTTCGTAGGTTTCTTCACCCACATCGTCCCGGCGGATATAGAACTGGATCTGTCCGGACATGTCCTGCAGATGGGCAAAGGAGGCTTTCCCCATGCCGCGTTTGGCCATCATACGGCCCGCCACAGACACTTCCTGGTTTTCATATGTATCAAAACCATTGAGGATTTCAGCGGCATGATGGGTTTGATCATAACGTCCCCCGAAAGGGTTGATCCCCGCCTGCTGCAGCGCCGTCATTTTTTCCAGACGGATCCGGTGCTGCTCGCTCAGTTCATTGCGCCAATCTTCAAATGATTCCCTAACCTGCTCTTCCAACGATGCCACCTCTTTATAAATATATGTCGCATGCGTACCGGCCGCAGCCGTTGCCGCGGACTATTTGATGCTGACGATTTTGTATTTTATGGTGCCGGCAGGGACCTGCACTTCGAAGGTGTCTCCCTTTTTACGGCCGATAACGGACTGGCCGACCGGGCTTTCATGGGAAATGCGGTTTTTCATGGGATTGGCCTCGGCGGAGCCCACAATGGTATACTCCAGCTGATCGTCGTACTCCATATCTTTGAGCACGACCGTGGAGCCGAGGTGCACCTGATTCAGGCCCTCCTCGATATTTTCGATCACCTTGACGTTGCGCAGCATTTTCTCCAGAGTAAGGATCCGTCCTTCGATGAAGGCTTGTTCATTTTTGGCATCCTCATACTCGGAGTTTTCGCTGATGTCCCCAAATTCGATGGCTTGCTTGATCCGGTCAGCGACTTCTCTGCGGCGCACGGTTTTGAGGGTCTCATACTCCTGCTCCAACTTCTGCAGCCCTTCCTGGGTCAAAACAACTTCTTTGTCTTTCATATTCATGTTACCGTCTCCCTCAGAAAAATCATTCGGTAAAATTCAAGCATAATTAACAAGAAGCACTGGTAAGCTCCAGTGCTTTCTTTGTGCTTCTAAATCTCCCGATTATTATATCTAGCGCCCCAATATTTGTCAAGGCACTCCTATGCGGATGCGGGTGATCCGTGCCCGGCTGAATTGAAAAAGCAAATTCCTCCCCTCAGCCCCCCTGCTGCGATTGGAACGACCGTTCCTTCAGATAGTCCTGCAGCAGGCCCTCCGCCTCCGCCTCGCTTTGGCAAAGCATCAGCTGCCGTTTCAGCGGGGCTGTCTGGGGCAGCCCTTTCAAATACCAGACCAGATGTTTGCGCATTTCCGGGATGGCTTTTGCCTCCCCCTTAACCATAACCAGCTGATGCATATGATGGATGGCGCCGGCAATCCGTTCCTCCGGCGATGGATCGGGCGGCGGCGTTTTCCCAGCCAGCAGCTGGACCGTCTGCCCCAGAAGCCAAGGGTTTCCCAAAGCGCCACGCCCGATCATGACGCCGTCACAGCCGGTTTGGTCCATCATGCGCCGGGCATCCGCCGGCTTCCAGATATCGCCGCTGCCGATCACCGGGATCCGGACCGCTTCCTTGACCTGCCGGATCAAATCCCAATCCGCCTGGCCGCTGTAATACTGCTCCCTTGTGCGGCCGTGGACCGTGACTAAGGATGCGCCTGCCGCCTCCATCCGCTGGGCAAAGGACACTGCGATAATATTGTTTCTGCTCATCCCCAGACGAATTTTGACGGATATCGGCACCCTGGCCGCCAGGGCCATGGCGGAGACAAGGCTGGCTGCCAGTTCCGGCGTCTCCAGCAAAGCGGAGCCTTCGCGATTCTTCACGACCTTGGGAACCGGGCAGCCCATATTGATGTCGATGATATCCGCTCCGGCAGCTTCAGCCCGGACCGCCGCTTCCGCCATGACCTCCGGTTCGGATCCGAACAGCTGGACGGCGATGGGATGGGCTTCTCCCGCCAGGTCCAGCAAGGATTCAGTCCGGATGTTTTTATAGGATAAGGCTTTTGCGCTGATCATCTCTGTAAAAACAAGGCCGACGCCGAAGCTTTTGGCGATGATCCGAAAGGTTTTGTCCGTAATGCCCGCCATCGGCGCCAGCACCACCGGATTGTCCGTTTCCACAGATCCGATTTTCAACCTGATCGCTCCTTCAATTCCCGGAAACATTCCGGTGGTATATTAATCTCAGTCCTTCCAGGGTCAGCGTATCATCCACTTGCTCGATGGTCTCTGACGACTCGGCGATGAGCTCGGCCAGCCCTCCGGTGGCAATGACCTTCACCTGCCCCGGCAGTTCTTTTTTCATCCGGGTCACGATGCCGTCCACCATGCCCACATAACCGTAGAAGATCCCGGCCTGCATGCTGCTGACCGTGTTCCGTCCAATCATTTGCTTCGGCTTGACCAATTCGATCCGGGGAAGTTTTGCCGCCCTCTGGAACAAGGCCTCTGCCGAAATGCCGATCCCCGCCGTGATGGCGCCGCCCATATATTGGCCTTTCTCATTGATGGCGCAAAAGGTGGTGGCCGTACCGAAATCCACAATGATCAGCGGAGCGCCGTATTTCTCAATGCCGGCAACCGCATTGACGATGCGGTCCGCGCCCACTTCCCGGGGATTGTCGTAAAGAATCGCCAGTCCGGTTTTGATTCCGGGGCCCACCAACAAAGGCTCTGCATGGAAGCACGTGCGGACCATGCGTTCCAGCGTCGGCATCAGCGGCGGCACCACCGAGGAGATGATAACCGCACGGATGTCCGAGGCCATGATGTTTTCATAAGCCAGGAAGGAGCGGATCTTCACCGCATATTCATCGGCCGTTTCATTGCGGTCTGTGGAGAGCCTCCAGGAATGGACCAGCTGGTCCTCCCGATAAGCGCCCATGACAATATTGGTATTTCCCACATCAAATACGAGCAGCATGCGACTTCCTCCTTAGATCGATGAAAAAAAGCTCAGAAATGCGATGGCCACGCCGGTGAGGCTCTCCCCGCCGAAGACGCCGGAGGCTACTACCAAACCGTTATCCGCCTGAGAGGGAAAATATTTCCCCACTGCCCAGCGGATGGCCCCGCCGATAAAAATGGCCGACGAAAAGCTGAAGGGCAGATACATGCCGATCCCCAGCGTCATGGAAGGCACCTTCAAAAGCACCAGCAGGATTCCAAGGGCAGCCCCGGACCAAAAGACCCGCGGATCAAAAGCATGATTGACCATGGAATAGACCATGGCGCTCTGGGGAGCCGGCAGTCCTTCTCCGAAGATCGGACCAAACTGTCCGATCACCACAAAAATCGTTGCGGCGGCCACCACCGCCCCCAGCAAGCCCCCAAGGGCCTGGGATATGAGCTGGGCCCTGGGATCGGTCCCGATCACCTGCCCCGTTTTATAGTCAAACATGGTGTCCCCGGCGAATCCGCTGGCCACCGCTACCACAGCGGCAATCATCAGGGCCGTCTGGCCGTCGGTCCGGACAAGGAAGCCGACCCCCATCATCACAATAATTCCAAAGATCTCCATGGGATCGATGCCGGTCTGGCCGGTGATCAGGCAGGCCATCAAGGTGGTCAGGACGGTGCCGGCAATCGCCAGAGCGCCGGCGGCCAGACCCAGCCCGGCGGCCCAGCAGCTGCCCAGCGCAGCCAGAAACAGGACCACGGTGATGCGGAAGCTGTCCGGTTTTTTGCCTTGCCGGATCTGGGCCATGTTATAAAATGCCACTGCCTGGGGCTGTTTAAGGCGTTCGTAGAGAAACCGGAGCAGGACCCCCAGCCCCGAGCCGACCATCAGCCCCAGCCCCAGCGTATTTTTGAATGTTTCCGCCGCGGCTGCATCCGCAAAGAAATGCGCGGAAACCCCCAGGGGAATGATCAGGAAGTAGGCTGCCAGCGCGCCCGCCAGCAGTACGGCCGTATATAACGTTCCGATCATATACCCAATGGCCGGCGCCATGGGCCAGAGCAGGATCCCCGCCTGGATGTTGTACGGGGCCAGGCTGCTGAAGGCCAGGACCTGGGGCAGCCGGCCGAACCAGTCCCGGATCATGGTGACAATGCCGGTCAGAACCAGGGAGCCTCCCAGAAGCCACCCCTTCAGGCCGCCTGCGTCGCCGGCCTTGATGGTCTCGGCGGTGGCGATGCCCACCGGGAAGGGCAGTTTTTCTTGTTCCAACAGCATCGGCCGCCAGATCCAGGTCAGAACCAGGCCAAGAATCAAACCCGCAAGGGCAATCAGCAGGATTTTGGGGAACATGGCCTCGAAGGCCACCGGCCCTCCGGCCCATAATCCGGGAAGGGTAAAGGCCAGCCCGCCGGCGATCATCGAGCCTGCGGTCATGGCGGTCTGGGTGATGTTGATTTCATGAAGGGTGGTATTTCCCAAAAGCTTCAGCACGGTCATGGAGGCGATGGCCGCAAAGACCGTGGGCCAGGGCAAAGCCCCCATCCGCAACGCAACATACATGGAGCTGGCCGTCAGAAGCGCGGAGCCCAGCGCCCCCAGCACCAGGGCACGGAGGGTCAGCTGTTTGGCCCCGCGGTTCCGGGGATTTCCGGAATTCACTTGATTCATTTCCATCCTTCCTTTCCGATCGGGACCATCATGGGACCTGGCAGCAGAAAAAAACCTTCGGACGAATGTCGCCGAAGGTTTTGTCATCAAACGCTTCAGAGCATTCTGTCTCGGTCCTGGGATCCAAGCATGCCTGTTCTTGAAAACATCATGAACATTCAATTGTGTGCACTGCGGCCGCGTTTCCTTGAGATAAAACTCCTGGGATGCTTTTCTAAGACAGCCAGCCGTTTTGCTGCAGGAGTATTCTAACATCCGAAGCCGGGATTTTCAAGTCGATTCCGGCCCTGCGGGGAGGAAATCCCCATTTCTTCAGGATTGCCGGATCCATATCCTCCAGGGGCCCCAGCACAAATGCCCGCTCCTTCATCCGCGGATGGGGCACTTCCAAATCCGTCTCCGACAGGCGCCGATCGCCGATCAGCAGGATATCCACATCCAGCGTCCGCGGCCCCCACCGCAGCGCCCGTTCCCGCCGCAGGGTTTTTTCGGCCTGCTGGCACAAGACCAGGATCTCATGAGGCGGCAGGGTCGTCCTGACCTTCAGGACAAGGTTATAGAAGGGGGGCTGTTCCAAAAAGCCCACCGGGTCGGTTTCATAGATCCCGGAGCAATCTTCAAATATCAGCCCGCCCGTCAACAGGATGCCCATGCCCCGGATCAGGTTCTGCAGCCGGTCCCCAAGGTTGGAGCCCAGGGATAGCCAAACGGTCTGCAGAGGATTCTCATCGGCGCGCTTAATCATGGCGGCGGGTCTCCTGCCATTCCTGACGGCTTCGGACCATTTCGATGGCAGCATATTCCAGGGGCCCGCCCAAAGGGGCCTGGGGTTTTTCAACCCGGACCCGGGCGGCAGTAACCTTATAGAATTCGAAGCAGACGTCCATGATCCTGCCGGCCAGCGTCTCCAGCAGGTTGACGGAAGGTCCCTGCATGATGATCTTGATACCGGCATATAACGCCGCATAGTTCAGCGTATGTTCCAGGGCGTCGGTGGCGGCGGCTTTAGACAAGTCGTCCATGGTCAGCTCCGCATCGATCTGAAACCATTGCCCCAAAGCTTTTTCTGCCGGCAGGTTCCCATGGAAGCCATAAAACCGCATCCCCTTGAGAATCATTTTATCTTGCATGGACGGTCCCTCCTATTCTTGCCTTCCCGACGGCGGCTTGCGCTTCAAGCATAGAGCAAAGCATGGGTCATGGCAAGGGTTTCCGCCGTTTCCCTCACATCATGGACCCGAATCAGCTCCACCTGCCAAAGGGCGCACCATGCCGCGACGGCCAAGGAACCCGGGACCCGCAAAGCCGGTTCTTTCTGGCCGGTCACGGCGCCAATGAAAGATTTTCTTGAAGCCCCGACCAGGATCGGTTTTCCCAAGCTGCGCAATTCCCGGACATGAGCCAGCATCTGGAGATTCTCTTCGATATCTTTTGCAAACCCCAGGCCGGGATCCACCACGATGTGTTCCGGGGATACACCCGCCTTTTCGTATTCTTCCGCAAGCGCCCCCAGCGCCTCGGCCACCTCTTTGGCGACATCGCCATATTGCGGCTTCTCTTTCGGCCAATGCATCAGGATGACCGGAGCCTTGTGCCGGGCGGCGATCTCCGCCATCACCGGGCTACCGCCGCTCTCATCATTCATGATGTGGGCGCCTGCAGCCAAGGCTGCCGCCGCAACCTCCGGATGGGCCGTATCAATGGATATCGGGATCTTCACCAGGGGAAGCAGGTCCTGAAGCACGGGCAAAACGCGCCGCAGTTCTTCCTCCGGCCCGACTTGCCGGAATCCGGGCCGGGTCGATTGCCCTCCCAGATCAATCAGGTCCGCCCCTTCCTCGGCCATCCGGCAGCCCCGTTCCACGGCCTTCTGCTTGTCGTGGTATAAGCCTCCGTCGGAGAAGGAATCCGGCGTCACATTCAGGATCCCGGCAATCTTCGGCTTTCGTCCGTCCAGGATCAGCTGCCGGTCAGACCACTTCCAAAAAACCGGCGCCCGGCCCTGCTCCTCTTGAGGCAGATTCAACGGCATGGTGGATCGCTCCTTTCTTCCAGGCTCAAACGCCATGTAACGTCAAAGCCCGCTTTGGTTCATTCCAAAACGGGCTTTGCTGAAAATGCTTTCTAGGTCGCTCCATTGCTTCAGCGCTTGGCCTGAACCCTCGACATGAATTTATCTGCCAGGATCATGAACCGTTCATGGGTGCCCTCTCCGATTTTTTCCCGGTCATCGAAGGCCTCCACCTGAAAGGTCAGTTTGCGTCCGGCGACTTCGGTCAGTTCCGCTCGGGCACGAACGCCCATTCCCACCGGGGTTGCCGCCAGATGACGGACATTCAGGGCAGTGCCAACGGTCGAATAGCCTTCCTCAAGATACTGCTCGGTACAGGCCACTGCAGCTTCTTCCATGAGCGCGATCATCGCCGGCGTTGAAAACACCGGCAGCAATCCGCTCCCATAGGCCATGGCCGTATTGCGCTCCGTGACCCGGACCGATGCCTCTCCGGCTATTCCGGGTTTCAGTTCGTTGTTCATGGTGCTCATTCCTCCAGGGAGGCGCCGACCGCCGGACTATCTACTGGTTTGAATGTTGCCGGAGACTCCTCGGCAGGTCCGGCAGGCTGTTCCTTCGCCGTTTCGCCGGTCTGGGCAGCCTTTGCTTCCCTCTTGGCCCGGTCCTCTTCTTCCCATTTCTTTTCCAAAATACCCCAGGTCGGTTCAGGTTTTGTCAGTCCGGCCGCCGTAAAGACCGCTTTGACTTCCTCCGCATCCAGGGTCTCCTTGTCCATCAGGGTTCTGGCCAGTGCATGAAGGACTTCGATGTTGTCCTTCAGAATGGTTTCCGCCTCATGATAGCATTCGTTCATGATCCGTCGGGCTTCCTGGTCGATGGCTTCCGCCACCGCTTCGGAATAATCCCTATTCTGTGCGAAATCCCTGCCTAAAAAGACCTGTTCCTGCTTCACACCGTAGGTGAGCGGCCCTAAGGCCTCGGACATGCCGTATTCGGTGATCATTTTACGAATCATTTTGGAGGCGCGCTCCAAGTCATTGGTCGCCCCTGTGCTGATTTCATCCAATACCAGACTTTCGGCGATCCGCCCGCCAAGCAGGGTTTTCACATCGTCCAGCAGTTTGCTGCGGGGTATATAATTGCGGTCCTGTTCCGGCAGCATCAAGGTATAGCCGCCGGCCCGGCCTCTGGGAATGATCGATACTTTATGGATCGGATCCGTATGCTGAAGCATGGCAGCCACCAGGGTATGCCCCGATTCATGGTACGCAACCAGGCGGTGCTCATACGCGCTGATGGTGCGGCTCTTCTTTTCCGGACCGGCGATCACCCGTTCAATGGAGTCCTCGATCTCCAGCATGGAAATCTTTTTCTTATTGCGCCGGGCTGCTAGGAGGGCCGCTTCGTTCATCAGGTTGGCCAGGTCGGCCCCGTTGAAGCCGGGCGTGCGGCGGGCAATGATATCCAAGTCCACATCGCTGTCGAAAGGCTTTCCTTTTCCGTGAACCTTCAGGATCGCTTTGCGCCCGGTCAGATCCGGCGCATCCACAATGATCTGCCGGTCAAAACGGCCTGGCCGCAGAAGCGCCGGGTCCAGAATGTCCGGACGGTTGGTGGCCGCAATGATGATGATGCTCTCATTGACGGTGAATCCGTCCATCTCAACCAGCAGCTGGTTCAGGGTTTGCTCTCTTTCATCATGGCCGCCGCCCAAGCCTGCGCCTCTCTGCCGGCCTACGGCATCGATTTCGTCAATGAACACGATGCAAGGGGAATTTTTCTTGGCCTGCTCGAACAGGTCGCGGACGCGGGAAGCGCCCACGCCGACGAACATTTCCACAAAATCAGAACCACTGATACTGAAGAAGGGCACGCCGGCTTCACCGGCTACAGCACGAGCCAGGAGGGTTTTGCCGGTGCCCGGTGAGCCGTACAGCAGGACGCCTTTGGGGATCTTGGCGCCAATGGCGATGAATTTATCGGGATTCTTCAGGAAATCCACGACTTCCTGGAGTTCTTCCTTAACCTCATCCACCCCTGCCACATCGGCAAAGGTCACTTTTTTCTTTTCATCGGTCTGGAGCTTCGCCCGGCTCTTGCCGAACTGCATCACTTTGCCGCCGCCGCCCTGGGTCTGCTGAAGCATGAAGAACATCAGCACCAGAATCAGGATCACCGGAAGAAAACTGCTCAGCAGCGTCAGCCACCAGGGCGTTTCCGGGGCGGGATCCTGAAAATAGGGAATCTGCTTTGTTTTGATCATTTCGGTCAGCTGCGCGTCATCGGGGGGTCCGGTTACCGAAAACTGCTCTCCCGTGACCAGTTCGCCGGTGATGGTCTGAACATCCGAATCCTTGCTGATTCGGATGGACGCCACCTGATCTTTTTCCAGCGCCTGCACAAATGCATTGTAGTTTCCGCTAAAGGGATCCACAGTTTCCTTGGGCGGCTGAAAACCGTAGACTGCCGCCACGACCAGCAACACCATCAAAATATAGATGGCAAGGTTTTTCATTAGTCGATTCACTAGGGGCCTCCTCCCAGTTTAATTATTGTCGAAACTGCATACAGTCTCCAATCACTGCTTCATTAAAAACCGGCTGCTTTCCCCTGATTTGAAAAATAATGGTAAAACAGCGCATTGTATATGATACCACGAATTGCTGATCTTTTAAACCCGCTGGCCGGGTTTTCCGTAGAATCCTTCTTATTTTTTTGACAATTCTAGAGTTTTATTTTATCTTCCTCAGCTCGAAAAAGAGGCAGCCGTCGCTTTGGTCCGCGGTGAAGGGGCCTTTGGCCCGCAGCCATCCGGGGATCCAAAGCACCTGCCGGCCAACCGCAAGGAGGACTGCAGAATCTCTTTGCCCGGAAGGTATTTTCTGGTCGATAAACCATTCTTTCAGCTTTTTCCGGCCGTAGGAAAACTGGATCCAGTCGCCCGGCCGGCGGCCGCGCACTTCCGGCAGGCCCGCGGCAAGGTTCCATGGCAGGCAGAAGCAGGCCTCATGATCCTCTCGGATCAGGCCCTCCGGTTGAAGGGCTGGGCATACCTTTGGGCCAGGACAGGCCTGCAAACCAGCCGCTTCCTGCGGACGGGGCAGCCATCGGACGGCCAGCACCGCTTGAATTGCAGGAATGGGGACCGGATCGGACAGGCTGACCATGAAAGGCATGACCGAAACCTTCGGTTCGCCTGCCGGCACCCCTTCCGGAATACGGCGCTCCAGGCGAAGGGCAGAATAGGTTTTTCGAACATAGTATCCGCCGGTCAGGTCTGCCTGGCTGCCGGTTCTTCCGTCGGCGGCCAGCCGCATCACCCGCTCCACACTGCCAAAATCCATGGGCAGTCCGGACCACAGGCGAATGATCCGCCGGGCAAGGACCGGATCCTCAGCCGCGAGTCCGTCGAGCGGAAGGTCCTCCGGGAGGCCGTTCGGTCTGGATCCGGCAGCATCCGCCATGCGCTTCATCTTCCCCCTCGCCAAGCGGTCCAGATAGTCATCCTCCGACTGCAGCACCTGCGCCGTCCTGCCGAAGGTGCTGATCAGGGAGGGATTCAATTCTTTCAGAAGGGGCATGACATGGTGGCGCAGCCGGTTGCGCAGATAATCGTCGGAAAGATTGCTGTCATCCTGCCTGGGCTCGAGGCCGTTATCCCGGCAATATTCCATAATATCCCGCCGGGTGACCTGCAGCAGCGGCCGGATATAAGGCCCCCGTACCGGACGAATGCCGCCCAGACCGCCGGTACCGGCGCCATTGAGCAGCCGGATCATCAGCGTTTCCGCCTGATCGTCCCCATGATGGCCCTGGGCAATCACCGCAGCGCCGGTTTTTCTCATCGTTTCCTGAAGAAAATCCAGCCTGGCCTGACGGGCGGCTTCTTCGGGAGAGCGGCCCCGCAAAGGCTGGCTATGGCCTTCCCAATAGCCAAGGGTACAGGGAACCCCCCATTCCCGGCACAGCGCAGCCACCCACAGGGCATCCTGGGCCGAGGCCTCCCCCCTCAAGCCATGGTCCAGATGCGCGGCGTGCAGATCGATCCCCAGGCTTCCCTGCCAGTTCTTTAACAGATGCAGCAATGCCAAAGAATCCGGCCCTCCGGAAAAGGCGACCAGAACCAGGTCTCCCCGGCGAACCATTTTATGCTTTTGAAGGGTTTCCAGGACCTGCTCAACCATGCTCCGGGCCATTGAGATTCCTTTCTTTTTCATCCCTCCGAAAGGAAGGATCCGTCAATCGATGAACATCGAGGTTTTTTCTAAGGGTTTGCGGACTTTCGTCCGCGGCCGGTCGTCCTCAGAATAGCCCACCGCAATGACCAGGCGGACCCGACGGGTCTTTTCGATCTTCAGAAGTTCCTTGATCCTCGATTCGTCAAACCAGCCGAGGATGCAGCTGCCCAGGCCAAGCTCTGTGGCCATCAGAACGATGTGGGCTGCCATGATCCCGATGTCGATGGCCGCAAAGTCCTGAGATTTGAATTTGCCGGCCACCGTGGCGGTCAGCAGCGCCTTGTCTTCTGTGATAACGATAAAGGCCGGGCATTGGGATGTAAAGCGGTTCATCCCCATCGCCTGGGTGGTGGCAGCGACCTCCGCCGCAAGCTTTGGATTGCGGATGATATGGGCGGTCCAGGGTTGGCTGTTGCAGGCGGACGGGGCCAGACGGGCGGCTTCCATACACGCTGTCAGCTTTTCTTTTTCCACGGGACGGTTATGAAAATTTCGGCAGCTTTCCCGCCGGCTGGCTAATTCAAAAAATCCGTTCATGAAACCCTCTCCTTCTTTCCGGGCCGGTCTATGGCCCGAAGGCCTCATCCCAGGCTGATCTTTTCCCGGGTGATCTCTTTCAATGCGGCACAGCCGGTCATTTTCATGACATCCTTCAATTCATCCATGATTTTTTTAGTGTAAAGGGCTACCCCTTCTTTTCCTCCGCCGAAGGCGGCAATGGAATAGGGTCTGCCGATCAGCACACCGTCCGCCCCCAAGGCAATGGCCTTGAACACATCGCCGCCGCTGCGGATGGCGCCGTCCACCCAGATTTTCATACCGGCCCCCACCGACGCCCGGATCTCGGGCAGCACCGCGCACGGTGCTTGGGCATAATCCAGGACCCGGCCGCCATGGTTGGACACGACGATGCCGTAGGCGCCTGCTTTGGCGGCATGCATGGCGGCTTTTGCCGTCATGACGCCTTTGATCACGAAGGGCAGGGAGGTGGAAGAAATGATCTCCTCCAGCTCGGCAGGGGATTTGGGATACACCGGCTTACCCTGGGCTGCCAGAAGAGCCAGGCCCGCCGAGTCCACATCCATGGCCAACGCCATGGCGCCCGCCTCTTCCGCCAGGCGGATTTTCTCCAGCACATCGCCCAGACCCCAAGGCTTGATGGTGGGCACCCCCAGTCCCTGGACCTTTCGGATCACCTGCAGCGGCGCATTGAACACCACGTCGTTGACGCCGTCGCCGGTGAAGGCCGCGCAGCCTGCCATGGCCGCGCCCTCCACCACGGCTTCGCCATAGCTGTATTCGTCCATATTATTGTTGTAGTTCAGTCCGATGGCGCCGATCGGGGCTACGAAAACCGGTGCGGCAAAGGATTTTCCGAAGCATTCAAAGACCGTATCCTGGCCGCGGTCTTGGTAAATCACATCCATTTTGAGGCGGATGCCGGAAAGATATTCATAGCTTCCGATGAAGCCGCTTCCGCTGCCCTTCCCCCCAAGCCCCGGAATCTCGCCGCGGCATGCGATGCCGTTGCATTCCCGGCAAACCCGGCACTTCGGCGCGATCCTTCCCTTGGCCTGCTCCAATAGCTCCTGGTAATTCATATGATCCGCTCCTTTCAAGATAAAAAAAACCGGCAGCTTCCCTTCAAACCATAGAAGGTCGGCAGCACCGGCTCTTGTTCTATTAATTCCGGGTATCGGAACTGCCGGTACCCAAATCAAAAAAATGGCTGTCACAGCATCTTCCGGTGATGGTAATACTAATGTAATTGAAATTGCTCAGCAGGTCAATGTCTTCTGTGCAAGTTCCATCGTCCCGGATGATGCGAATCACAGGGCGGAGGGTATTTCCGGGCTGGTTTTTCACGATGAGCGCCGTCTGGCCGTTGCTCAGCTTGACGAAAGTTCCCACTGGATAGACCGCCACACTCTTCAGAAACGCCTTGAGGATATCATAATCGAATTGGATCTCGGCATTGGCCATCATGTATTCGATGGCTTCATTGGCAAACCAGGCCTTTCGGTACGCACGGTTGGAGGTGATGGCGTCATACACGTCCGCCACGGCCAGGATCCTGGCGAACAGCGGAATCTCACCCCCTTCCAGGCCTTTGGGATAACCGGAGCCGTCGAACCGTTCATGATGGCTTTCGACGCCGGCCAGCACGGAAGAGGGCAGGATCTTGCTCTTTTTCAGATGCTCGTAGGCAATGACCGGATGCTTTTTCATGGCGCTGAACTCTTCCTCGGTCAGCTTATCCTGCTTATTCAATATTTTTATGTCGATCCTCATTTTTCCCAGATCATGGAGCAGGGCGCTGCAGGCCAGATCCGATAAAAGCCGCTTGCCAAACCCAAGATGGCTGCCGATCATGATGCTGAGGATCGCAACGCTTAAGGAATGGCTGTAGGTATAATCATCGTGGTCTTTCAGGTCGGATAAGTTCACCACGATTTCCTCGTTGGACAGGATATTCTCCACCAGACTGTTGGCCAGCTCGGAGACGGTCCTCAAGCTGACATCGGCAACCAGTGTCTTTCGGGAATAGTTCTCAAAAATTTTCTTAATGTTGGTCAAGGCTTCCTGTTTCAGCTTTCGGCTGACGGTTTCTTTGACAACAACGTCTTCAAACTGGCTGCTTTCAATATAGACTCCGGTAATATTCAAATCCTGGATCCTCTGAATGAAGCCCGGCGTCAGGACCTGCCCTTGGGTCAGCAAAGGCAGCTTCCCGATCCCTATGTCGATATCCATGGCCAATGCCATTCCTGCCTTCAAGTGGTCGGTGGGAATGAAAATCATGATCTGACGCCTCCTGTCTTCATGATTCGGATTTGAATCATGCTGTAGACAAACATGTTAGATTATAGCCCCGAATGTCAAGAAATAAAGTCATTTTTAACATTACGCAATAAAACGGAGCGCCGCCGCATGATAAGAGCAGGCGCCTTACTGCCGGCAATATCTTGATCTCTATGAAAGAATCGACACATTGCGCGGAAAAATTCAGACCTTCGAGAACATTTTAGAACAGATTTTCTGAAGGGCAGCCTGACCGAAGGCGTCTATGAAGAATACGCGGACCGCCTTGAGGTCATCGAGGAAGGACTGGCGCAGGCTAAGCAGGCGCTGAGTGAGAAACCCCTCCGGGAAAGCAAGCAGAATAAAAACCTTCCGGATTTGGTCCGGAAGGTTTGTTAACTCTACGCCCGATCCCCGCTTTCAAGAAGGATCCCGTACATTAAATCACGGTCGCAGATCCGCAATGACGGGATCCGGAAATGATCCATCACCACCGTCAGAATATGCAAGCCCCAGGGCAGAATGTCCTCCCGTCCCGGCAGCATGCCAGGCAATTGGAGGCGTTGCGCCGGGGACAGACTTTCCAGAAGATCAAGAACCGTTTGCACAGCCTGACGAGACATCTCGGTCCCTGTGAGGGCTTCGGGATCGTAGACCTTCATTTTCGTGTAGATCGCGCCTAAGGTCGTGGCTGTGCCGCCAACGCCCACCAGATTGCTGCCCGGGGGCAAGTCGAAGCCCTGCCAGCCCTCAACCAAGCAATGCAAAATCGCCGGATCATTCAGGGGCTTTTCCAGAAGCCGCAGCCCGCCGATGGGCGCGCTGGCTGCCTGGATCCCCATCTCTTTAGCAGCCATGATCTCGGTACTGCCGCCGCCGATGTCGATAACCACTGGATTTTTTAGCTGGGGTAAAGCACTTACCGCCCCTAGATAACTCAGGTAGGCTTCCCGCTCGCCGGAGATGATTTCCAGCTCCCAGCCCAGGGCTTCTCTGACCCTGTTTCTGAAGTCCCGGCCGTTTTCAGCCTCTCGCAGAGCCTGGGTCCCGATCAGGAACACCTCGTCGATGGGATAATGCGCCATCACCCTGCGATAATCCTCCAGGGCTGCCAGCGTCCGCTGCATGCCCTCTTCTGTCAGACAGCGGCCGCCCTCGCCCAGACCCTGTCCAATCCGCGTCGTGGTCAGTCGCCGGCAGACCGTTTCCAGCCGGCCTCCGGATGTATCCACAATGATCAAGCGGCAGGAATTGGTGCCAATATCCATAACTGCCTTCATGCTTTGCCTCCTAAGAAAAAAGCCGACTCCAAAAAAAGTCGGCGCAAATGCTCATTTGTATGAATTGGACGAGACGGACTCAGGACCGTCCGGCGCCTCTGCCGCCGCGCTTTGCGTCGGTACTGCGGCGAAATTCCAATTGCTTCTGTTCGCTTTCTTTGATGAATTTTGAAAGCTTGTCCTCGAAGGTTTCGGGTGCCGCACTCCGAATCGGCGGCCGGTCTCTCTTGACGAAAGGCCTCGGTGCCGGCGCAGGTGCTGCCGCCACAGGAGGCTTGGCCTGCTTGATCGAAAGCCCGATTTTTCCTTTGGCATCGACGTTGATGACTTTGACCTGAACCTGGTCCTGCTCTTTTAGGTAATCCTTCACATCTTTGACATAGGCGTCCGCCACCTCAGAAATGTGAACCAGACCTGTGACGCCACCGGGCAGTGTGATAAAGGCTCCGAAATTCGTGATCCCCGTGACGACACCCTCAACTATTGTGCCAACTTCAATTGCCATGAAATGAAAATTCCTCCTGACTGCGTTTATTGATAGATAACATTATAGCCAATTCTCCGAAGGGTTTCAATGCAGCCTGATATAAATTCCAAGGATTATTTTTGTGCCTGCGGCCACTCAGTGGACGGCCTCGCCGGCTGTGATGCTTTCCTTTTGAGGAATATCCTCAGTGGGGATCGACTGAACCACTTTGCTTTCGCCGGGTTTGACCAATCCCAGATTCTCCCTCGCCATCCTTTCAATGATGACCGGATCATCCAAGCTGACAAGCTCCTGCTTCAGGCCTTCCTGGACCGACATCAGCCGGTCCCGCTCCGCCTGGAGCGCTTGGTATTGCTGGTTCAGATGATAATATGCCAAGCCGTCGCGAATCATCGGCAAAACCATCAGCATCATGACCGCAGCCAGGCAGATGGCAAAGCGACGCTGGCTTCTCCGCTTGCCCAAAGACGGCTGGCGGCGGACCTCGACCTGGATCAGTCCATCCTTCGCTGCGTCAGGGTTCGGCGGAAGCACGGTCAGGAAGACGGGTTTCTCTGAAGACCGTCTCGATTTGGCGGGTTCCCTTCCTGCGCCTTGATTCATCCTTGCCTCCTTGACATTATGACTCATCGGGTATGATCCTTTTATTATTCGCCGAAGCTTATATTTCTCCTTCATTTCTTGTGATTTTATTATGATTCTATGAATTATTCCGTTTCAGGACAAAGCCCGGCTGCCAAATCCGGCGCGCATCTCCCTTCGTACCGTCCCTGGACCGCCAGCGGCAAATTATAAAAGCATCTGCCTGGCAATCCAAGGATATGCCGGTAGGCAGATGCTTTTTTTCATAAAATTCGGTAGAGATTTTTTGATTCTTCTGCTTTAACAGTTTCTCGTATCTCCAATATCTCCGCCTTGGTGGCATTCTCCCCGAAGCCAATCTCGAGGAGGTCTCCGACGCTCACCTCAAAGCCGGGCTTAGCCGGTTTTCCGTTGACCCGGATGCGGCCTGCTTCGGCCATCTCTTTTGCCACCGTCCGGCGTTTGATCAGACGTGACACTTTCAGAAACTTGTCCAGCCTCACAAAATACCTCCAAAAGACCTATTTTTCCACGGCGTCTTTCAACGCTTTGCCGGGTTTGAAAGCAGGTACTTTTGATGCTGCGATCTGGATGGTTTCGCCGCTGCGGGGATTTCTTCCGGTGCGTGCGCCGCGTTCCCGTGTTTCAAAGGTGCCGAAGCCCACTAACTGTACTTTGTCGCCGGCGACCAGGGTATCCTGGATCCCCTCAAATACTGCCACGACTGCTTTTTCTGCATCTTTCTTGGAGAGTCCTGCTTTTTCGGCAACCAAGCCGACCAATTCTGCTTTGTTCAAAATAATTCCCTCCCATACTTTTAGTGAGTTTACCCACTTAAATTTCGATACACTCGGAGAAATTCCTGCAAGAAATCCATATTTATATAGGTTTTTTCGAATTTTTTATCGATTTTTCACATTTTGCGGCAAATCGCGGGTCAATTTCTGGATCTTTCCGATCAAAGCCGTTTCGGGAGAGAAATGACAGGCCTTCGCGAATGCAGCCAGCGCAAAGAGGCAATCGCCCAGATCTTCTTCCCGAATCCCTTCTCCCGAAAACCGCATCTGCAGATTGCGCCATCCGGCTGACAGCTGCTCTGCGGCCTCGGAAGCAGACAATTTTTCCCCGGTTGTCTTTTTCCTGAGCTTCAGATATTCTGTGGCCATCAGAAGCGCAGGCAGCCCGTTGTAAAGGCTCTGAGGCTTCTCTTCCGGCCTCGGCTCGCTTTTCTTCTCGTCAGACTTGATCTGTTCCCACAATACGGAGACCTGCTTCGCATGGTCCACATGCGCATCGCCGAAAACATGGGGATGACGGCGAATCAGCTTCTCCGTTACGCCCCGGATCACGCTGCCGCAGTCGAAATCCCCACGGCCATGGGCCAGGGCAGCGTGGAACACCACCTGCATCAGGACATCCCCCAGCTCTTCCTGCAGCAGCGCCATGTCGCCCAAATCGATGGCTTCCATCACCTCATGGGCTTCCTCCAGCAAGTAAGGCTTCAGGGATTCGTGGGTCTGTTCCCGGTCCCAGGGACAGCCGTCGGGGGCCAGCAGACGCTCGAAAACATGGATCAGGGGATCCAGCGGATAGCGGCAGCCCTCCTCCGCTTCAGCCATGGGGGGTAATCCGGCACCAGGATCCAGCGCCGATAGATATACCGAGGTCAGGTGGTCAAACTGGTCTTCATAATCCAGTTCCGCCAAAGGTATCTGCCGCAGCTGCTGCAGATCCGCATCGCCGGCATGGCGCACCACCGTTACCGGATGGTCCGGCGGATAGGCCTCCAAGAGATTGAGCTTCAGGTCCGAAGCTGCCAGCCGGCTATAAACCTGGGTATACAGGCACCGGCACTGGCTGGGAAGCTCTGCCGGCAGCCGCAGGGCGTCCAGGACCGTGAAGCCCTCCCGGGCCGGATCGATGCCCAGCGCCGTGAAAACCGGATCCAGGAAGCTCATGGCAGACAAAACCTGAATCTCAACGCCTTGACCGGGAGCCGTCTCAAGCAGCCGCTGAACCGTCTCTTCCGCCACCAAGGGGTGACCCGGCACCGCATACAGCAATTCTTCTCCTTCGGCGCCCAGGGCTTTGGCCAAATCCAGCAGAAACTTCGCTATGGACTCATAAACCTTCTGGAAGTCTTCACAGGATTCATAAAACGCGTCACAGGTCTCAAAGGCAATGTGCCGTTCTCTCAAGGCCTGGGCAGCGGGATGGACATCGGTCCTTAATATGATTCGGCGGTGGGTCTGAAGCGCGTCCCAGGTTTCCAAGGTGATTTGACCCAGCCCGGCAGGCCCCAGCCCCGCAATCATGATTTTCGGTTTCATTCAAGCATCCCCTTCATCTTCATTCTCTTGCAAAGAGGTCGCCTTTCCGGATCTACTCTTCCCGGCGGGCGGCATCGACCTGCTCTGCCTGGTATTTCCCCTGTACCATCCGGATCCTGTAAATCGCAAACATTTTAGGATCCAGGTCATAAGCCGCCATCCGGCGCCGGACATTTTCCAGCTCTGACAGGGCAAAGCGCAAAGAGATCCCGCATCCCTGGGAGATTTCCCGCAAGGTGGGCATCATGGTCACTCTGAGGTGGCGTTCCAGATGTTTTTGGGTCCGTATGGCTGCATGGGTTGAAGCAAAGGTGATCACTCCGAAATCCATAGGCACTCCCTGCTTTCGCCTTAAAGGCTATAATGTAATGACCTTGTCCGCTTCCTGCAGACAGACTGTGATATCGTACATATTGCTGATCATACCGATCCGGAGCGCCTCCTGCAGACCATAGAAATTCAGGCAGGTCCCGCAGACCATAATCCTGCAGCCCTTTTCCTGGAGGGTTTCCAGGTGTTCCGCCACCTGAACATCCAAGGCCGGCAGTTTCACACCGCGATTCATGAAAATGATCCAGCGGGGCAGATCCTCTGACTGGGCCAATGTGTAAAAGAACATGCGGGCCAGGCTTTCCCCCAAAGTCTGATCGCCGTCGCCAATGGTATCCTTCCCCAGGAATACCGCCCATGACCGGGGCGGATGGGACTGGCCGGCGGTCTTTGCCGGCTGATCCTGAAGAGGCTGACTGAGCAGCGGTTCAGAACCCCCCTTCTTGTGAAGGTCCATGGTGTATACGCCGCCGGTTTCCCGGACGCTTCCTTGATAGCCCTGGCTTTCCGCCAGTCGCCTTAGATTCTGTACCGCAATGTCGTTGTCCACGGTTATGGAGAACTGCAAATTTCCGGCATCCATTTCCTTTTTGGCCATGATCACCGGCATGGGGCAGGCCTTTCCGCGTGCATCAAGGTTCGTCTCCATGGTCTCACTCCTCAGTTTTTTGATTGGACGGACAGTTCTCTGGTGTAGAGCGGCAAATACCGCAGTTCATCCTGGACCCTCACCGATTGCATCAGGCTGAACGCCTTGACGGAGACGGTCATGGGTTGAAGGCTCCTGGAAAAAGCAGGCAGATCAAAGTCCTTGGGCAGCACCACCTGACGGCCTAAGGTCAGGTGGGGTTTATATTCCCGTTCTTCCAAAACGAAGCCGGCCGCCTTCAGCCCCTCACTTAATTGAGTGACCAGCGCGGAAAGGGGCTCGCTGGGCTCAAGGCCAAGCCAGCAGATACCGCCGCCGCGGCGGGGAAATCGTCCAAAACCCTTGATCCGCAAAGGAAAAGGAGACTGCTTGACCGCTTTCATGACGCTTTCGATCTTCTCCTGCTCCGCAGGGCCTCCTTCCCCGATAAAAACCAGGGTTAAATGCATATTCTCCGTGTTCACAAATTTTCCGGTGACCCCGAGGCGTTTCAAGGCCTCGATGGTCTCGTTCATGCCTTCCCGGATCGCTTCTTCAAAGTTGATCGCAATGAATAATCGCATAGCCTACTCCCAAGTCTTCCAGATTTCAGGCTGATAGCCAATGGTTGCTTTTTTGCCGTTGCGAACGATCGGTGTCTTATATAATGCCGGATTTGCCAGCAGTTTCTCTTCGATGGCGCTTTCCGTGGACAGATAGGGGATGAACAAGGCTTCGTATGCCTTCGATTTCTCATCGATCAAGGCCCGCAGTCCGCCTGCCGCGGCTTTGACGCTCTGAAATTCGCCGCGGCTGAGGCCGTATTTCAGGATATCGACGCGCTGATAGGGGATATGCCGTTCTTTGAAATAACGCTCCGCTTTTTGGGTGTCAAAGCATTTCGTTTTGCCGTATATTTGAATCGTCATGGTGTCTCCCTGCCCTTCCTTCCTAATAATAGCAGGTTTTTGCCTTTTAGGGGACGGGGACTTTTTGTGTGCGACGCAAAAAGTCCCCGTCCCTCCCTTGTGCGGCGCCCGCACAAGGGGGACACCGCATAGATTATTCCTCGCTTGTTGAGGTCAGAGACAAAAGAAATGCAAACCGAACGCGCGGTTTGCATTTCCTGGCGTGATCTTCCTTTTATGCGGCGCCCGCACAACAGCGGTCCTAGTCTTCTAAGACAAAAACGGACTTCGGGCGCTTGCATACCGGACATACATAATCCTCCGGCAATTCTTCAAAGGGGATCTCTCCGTCATAGACATAATGGCAGACTGAGCATACCCAGCGCTTTTGGGGTTTCTCCGGCGCCGAGGCAGCAGCGGCTTCAGCCCCTTTGCTCTCTGGAGTCGGTTTTTCAAGTCCGGGAACCGTCCCTCCGGTCTTTAGCGTCCTATAGGCCGCGTAAGTCATTGGCTGGCCGCTTCCGGTCACTTCCGCTTCGGTTACCGCACATATGAAAAGATTATGGGTCCCCAAATCAATGGTCTGCTCGACCCGGCAACTGAATCGGGCAATCGTATGCTCAAGGATATATGGATTTCCATCCCCATCCAGGGAGAAAGGGATGTCCTTGAATTTATCACGGTCTCTGCCGCTGCTGAAACCGAAATTGCCAATCAGGCTCAGGGGGCAATCCAATGCCAAAACCGATATGGTCAGACTGCCGCTTTTTTGGATCAATTCTGTCGTATAGTTCGTCTTCATCATGGTTGCCAGAATCCGGCCCGGCTCTGAGGTCGCCTGGGTTGCTGTATTGATGATACAGGCATTTTGTTTGCCTTCCCAAGTCGTTCCCGCGACAAAAAGGCCATAGGTCAATTTGAAAAAAGCCTTGTTATCCATTGCTGATCCCCCCTATTTCATAATATTCCGCTTCCCATTGTATTCTACCGGAAAGCGACGGCGCCATAACCGCCCCTTTGGCAAGAGCCAGCGCATCACCCGGTATGACTCTGGCTGCCGCATGGTTTGCCCTATAATATATTCTGCACATCCTCCGATTTTCCTATATAAATTTTTGCAACCCACACACCAATGAAAAAACCGCCTTATAGAAAGCGGTTTTTTCATTAGTGTGTGGGTTATGAAAATGCTGTGAAGAGCAATTCCACCGAATATAATGTAAAATCATATATCTTATTTCTTATTGTTATATATTATATTAGCATAATGATGCTTTTTGTGCAATAGCCGGTTGTGCAATGTTTCACGTTCCAGGGGTGATGCCGTCAATCGACGGCTTTTTATGAAGCGCTTTATTCTTTATAAAAGCGCTTCACGATCCCAGTCAGCTCATCATTCAAAAAAGTCATGGCTCTTTCTTTTATGGCCGGCGGCACACCATAGAATCCTTCCGCAATGCTGCCGGTGATTGCCGCCAGCGTGTCGCTATCTCCTCCAATGGAGATGGCGTTGCGGATCGCATCCTCAAAGTCTGAGGCTTCAAGAAAAGCTTCAATGGCTTGCGGGACGCTCCCTTGGCAGGTCACATCAAAACGGTAGTCCTCCCGAATATCGCCCAGTTTGAAATCCAGTGGGTAATATTTCCCTTCGACATATGCCTTGATCTCCTGTTTCGGGCAGCCGGACCTTGCCAAATAGATGGCAGACGCCACCGCTTGCGCGCCTCGAACACCTTCCGGATGGTTATGGGTCACCTCTGCCGATTGCTTTGCCAACGCCTCCGTCTCCGCCAAGCTTTCGGCAACCCAGGCAACCGGCGAAACCCTCATGGCCGCTCCGTTGCCAAGGCTTCCGTAAGGCTTGGTCTCCTCGGATAATAGCCAATGGAGGAACATTCCGCCATATCCGGCATCCGGATATTTCCGGCCGAGCCGCTTCATTTCCGGCACCAGAAGCTCACCCAGGGGCGTACGTTCCTGCAGGGCTTTATACTTCATGGCTGCCAAGGCATTGGCGCAAGTCATCACCGAGTCATCCGTAAAAAAGCACTTGCTCTGAAACAGCTCAAACTCCTTTGTTTTGATGTTGTTCCACTCATACACCGAGCCAATGATATCACCAATGATTGCTCCCAGCATGTCGCGCACCTCCCTTTTTGTCCCCCGGTTCCCGGATGCTCCGATGGCAAATTTCCAGATTCGGAAAGCGCATCGGCAGCGAATCCATCGTGTGAAATTGTGATATACTGTGGATGACGATATCCGCCGCCAAGGCGGCGATGAAGGAGCTCCCGGATGCATAACAGGCTCTCTCTAAAACGATTTTTCAGCAGGCGGATCGCATGGATCTTAGGCGCGGCGTTTCTCATCCCCGCCATCGCCATCCTATCCGTGAATGGCTTCGTCAAAGCCAGCACAAAAGACAGAATTCTCAACCCTGCCGATGCAGGCCAGCTCTGTACGGACTGCATTTTGGTCCTGGGGGCCGGGGTTCGTCCGGGGGGGATCCCCAGTCCGATGCTCCAGGACCGGCTGCTCCAAGGCATCGGGCTTTATCAGACCGGCATTTCCGATCGCCTGCTCATGAGCGGTGATCACGGACAAAAATCCTATGATGAAGTCAACACCATGAAGCTGTATGCCGTGAGCAGGGGCATCCCTTCCCGGGATATCTTCATGGACCATGCCGGCTTCTCGACTTACGAAAGCCTATACCGGGCGAAGGCCATCTTTCAGGCAGACCGGATCATGATCGTGACCCAGCGGTATCACTTATACCGGGCTTTATATATTGCCAAGGCGCTCGGCCTGGAGGCCTGGGGTGTCCCCTCCGATCCGAGGATATATTCCGGACAGACCTATCGGGAAATCCGGGAAATCATGGGGCGGTTTAAAGACTTCTTGGTCGTGATCTTTCGGCCTTCTCCAACGTACCTTGGGGATCCCATCCCCCTGAGCGGCGATGGCGACATCACCAATGACCAGCCATCCTGATGCCAGCCATGCCGGTCCCTGGCCAGTCAACGGCCACAAGACGCGTATTTACATAAATCCCGGAGGCCTTTGATTTTGATCAAAGGCCTTTTTGTCGGCAGGCGGATCATTCTGCATGCGAACCGCCGCATCATCTTCCCCTCTGTTCGTAATCCTCATCAATGGCCTTTTTCCAGTCCTTGCGAATCGACTCGGAGCAGCGGAATTCGTTGATCATGGCGCCGACGGTTTCATAATTCAATCGGGTCCCCCGGGCATCGGCGCAGTAATTGGCCGCTCTATCAGCCTGGATGCCACAGCGTGACGCGGTGGCGATGGCGTCCATGTTCGCTCCCAGAAAAACAAATTCCCAGCCGTACTTTTTGGTCTGACGCCGGATCATCGTTCGGATTTGCTGAAAGTTGAATTGCCGGCTGGCATTTTCCATGCCGTCGGTGATGATCACAACCATGACCTTATCCGCCCGCAAGGCTGGCTCCGTTTCCTTTTGAATCATGCCGTTCTTCCGGATCGTTTTGCCGATGGCATCCAGCAGCGCAGTGCAGCCCCCCACAGAATAGTCTTTTGGGCTCATCGGCCGGATTTCCCGGATATGGACCCCTTCATAAAGGCATTCATAATCATCATCAAAAAGCACCGTGGTGACAAATGCCTGGTCCTGGCCCTTCGTCTGCTTCTCCAGCATGGCGTTGTAGCCGCCGAGGGTATCCTCCTCCAGACCGGCCATGGAGCCGCTTTTGTCAAGGATGAATATCAGTTCGGTCCTTTGGCTTTTCATATCGTCATCCTCCCTTCGTTGCTAAGTCAAGGATAACGCTTTTTAGAACCTTTTAGGTCGCCGGGAAAGCGACATTCATGCGCCAAGCTGCGTCTGGCCAAAGGCGAAGAGGGCTTGATTGATTTCATAGATATCATAATTGCCCTGTCCAATGAAATATTCGATGATCACATCGAATTTATTGCTGTGGGAGAGTGTGAACCCGGCTTTGCCCAACAGGTCTAACGCCTCTTCCAGCTCCAGTTCGAGCGCAATGACGAAGGCAACGACTGTGGCCTTGCCCGGCTTGTAGTTTTTATCGCTTCGGATCTTGGAAAACAGTTTGCGGTCGATGTTGGCGCGTTTATAGACCTGCACATCGGTCATCTCCCTTTCGTCGATCAGGCGCAGCAGGGCTTCGGAAAAGGTTTCGTCCAGCTGTTCGATCACATCCACAAGACTTGGTTTCACCTTCAGCGCGGGAAGGGGCGCCCAGGCTTCCTCGGCCACAATGACCGCCTGAACATCCTTCAGCTGCTGGAATTCATAGGGCTCCAGCCGTCTATTCCCATGGCGGATCGCTTTCGCTTCCGCATAGTTGTCATCGATGTATTTTTCGATGTCGGTGAAGAGTTTTTCTCCCAGCGCTAAGGAAGCTTTGTCAAAAACCACCAGATAGACCATCATGTCATGGCTTAAGAGGAATCCGCTGATGGCGGACACGGCGATCTGGAGCGCCTGGTCTTTGGGGTATCCATAGATGCCTGAGGAGATCAGCGGAAACGCCACCGATTTGCATGAATAGGCCAATGCCAGCTGCAAGGAATTGATATAGCAATCATGCAGATGCTGCGCTTCGTTCAGCCCGCCGCCGCACCAGATAGGCCCTACGGTATGAATGATGTATTTTGCAGGAAGGCCGAACCCTGGGGTGATGACCGCCTCCCCCACATTGCAATTGCCGATCTTATCGCATTCCTTCTGCAGTTTATCCGCGCCCGCGGCGGAAAAAATGGCGCCGCACACCCCGCCGCCTTTCTTTAGCCCGGTGTTGGCCGCATTGACGATGGCGTCCACAGCCATTTGGGTGATATCGTTTCTGACGATGGTAAAGGGCATGGGGAACGAGCTCCTTTCAATATACGGTGAGGCGTCGGCCACCGCGTCGGCCATTGATTTTAATGTACCATAAACCCTTTGAAAGTTAAAGGCCGCGTCCCTTCCCGCGCCGCTCCGGATATTCTTGCGATTTTATTCTATTGATACATGATTCCCGGCATGACCACTTCGTGGATCCCGCTGCCGGGGATCTTCATTTCCCCCATCAGCACCGCATTGTATATGGACCGTTTGCCGAACCGGGCGCGAAGGCCGTCGATGGCCGTCTCCAGCCGGTCCTGCTGTTCCTTGCGGACCGGATCCTCAAACAAGCCGAGCTGCTGGGGCCGATGGGCCGGAACGAGGCGGATCGCCCGGACGGTCACGGCCCGGACCGGCGCATGCCAGTCATAGTTTTCTTCGAAAAGGCTCCGGGCCTTCCGTGCAAGCTTCATGGCGCTCTGGGTCGCCGTGTCCAGCGGAACCTGGTACTGGCGGTACTGGAGGCCCTTGTCCTTGACCGTGATCTGCACGCCTTGGGCGGACAATTCGTGGTCCCGAAGCTTGCGCCCGATGTCCTGGCTCAGTTCAAGGATGATCCGCCAGACCTCTGCCGGATCGTCCAGATCGGCGGTGCACGTGATTCCGTGGCCGATGGATTTGACCGGCACCGCCGCATCCTGCACCATGACCCGGGAAGTGTCTTTGCCGCTGGCGAAGATCCACAGCTGCAGACCGTTTTTGCCGAGAAGCCGCTGCATGAATTCGGGCCCTATGGCGGCAATTTCGCCGATGGTATGGACGCCGTAGCAAGCAAGCTTTCTGGCGGTCGCCCTTCCCACATAAAGCAGTTCTGCTGCGGGCAGCCCCCAGATTTTCTGTCGGAAGTCCTCCTCCCCGATGACCGTGACGGCATCCGGCTTCTTCATATCTGATCCAAGCTTGGCAAAGATTTTGTTGAAGGAAACACCGATGCTGACCGTCAGACCCAATTCTTCGCGAACCGTTTTCCGGATATCCTCGGCAACCGCTTCCCCGGACCCCCGAAGCGCCAGGCTTCCGGTCACATCAAGCCAGCACTCGTCCATGCCGAAAGGTTCGACCTGGTCGGTGTACCGCTGGTAGATTTCCCGGGTCAGCCTTGAATATTTCAGGTATTGCTCGAATCGGGGCGGCAGCACGATCAGCCCGGGACAGCGCTGTCTGGCCTCCCAGTTGACCATGCCGGTCTTGACACCGGCCTTTTTGGCCGCCTCGGACTTCGCCAGCACGATCCCGTGCCGGTCCTCCGTACTGCCGCAGACCGCCACCGCCTTTCCGCGAAGGGATGGATCCAGCATCATCTCCACAGAGGCGTAAAAGCTGTTCAGATCGCTGTGCAGGATCACTCGTCCGCTTTCCGTCATGGCGCCGCCCCCCTCTGCAACTTCTTAAAACTTCCTGATAAGTCAATCCTATCTTATTGACATCGGCCATCAAAGGAAGTACCATGGTCTTAACTTCGCTGAACTTCTTCTCAAGATTAGCAGTTATGCGAAGTTGTGTCAAGGAAGTTTGCGAAGTTTTGCGAAGTCTTCCGACGGCATATGTTTTGAAAGGACGCACGATCATGAAGACATTCGGCGACAAAGTCAAGGAAGCCCGCGAGATTTTAGGCATCAGCCAGGGGACCCTGGCCGAGAGGGTCGACGTTTCCCAGCGTTCCATCACCGCTTACGAGACCGGAGCGGCGAAGCCCAGGGGCGGCACCATCCGGAAACTGGCCCGCGCCCTGAACGTTTCCCTGGATTATCTCCTGGACGACTCTGTCGAGGATCCCGGCAGCGGCATCGAAAAAGACCCCTATCTCGAGATGGCCCGAGCCTCCTACGGTGCCCGCGGCGAAGAGGAAGCGACCCGCCTCCTTGAAAAAAACATGGCGCTGTTCGCTGGCGGCGCCCTGTCCCAGGAAGCCAAGGACGCATTTTTCGAAGCCGTGATGACCGCCTATGTGACCTGCAAGGAAGAGAGCCGCAGGACCTTCGGGCAAAAGAATCAGGCAGGGTGATATGTCGATTGAATTCATCTCAAAAGAAGTCCGGCGCATCCGGAAAAAATATTCCGTCAACGATCCCTGCAGCCTTTGCCAGGCCATGAAGATCTCCCTGCTCTCCGCAGCCATGGGGACCGGCGGCGGATCCTGTAAAGGGTTTTACCTTATGCAATCCCGGAAACAGGCCATCGTCGTCAACAGCGATCTTCCGGAGGAGCTGCAGCGCATCGTCCTCATGCATGAAATCGGCCATGCGGTACTGCACCGGAAAAGCTCCGGCGCCAAGGCCTTCCATGATTTTTCCCTTTTCGATGAAACCTCGCTTTACGAATATGAGGCGAATCTTTTCGCGGCGGATTACCTTATGGAGGACGAGGCCGTGCTGGCGCTGCTGAACGAAGACATCTCTTTCTTCGCGGCAGCCAGTCTGCTCCGGGTTCCGCCGGAGCTCCTGGACTTCAAGTTCCGGGTCCTGAAGCGAAAAGGCTTCAAGGTGGTGGATCCGCCCCTGAAGGCCCATGCCGATTTCCTCAAAAACATCCCTTCACCGGGTGAGACATCATGAGCGATCCCAAGGTTTATGTTGAAGTCACCGCCGCCTTCGACCGCAGCGGGAAGCTGATCCCCCTCTCCCTGGTTTGGGAGGATGGCCGCCGCTATATCATCGACCGGGTCCTGGACGTCCGGCCCCTGGCCGCCATGAAAGCCGGCGGCCAAGGCGAACGGTATACCATCCGGATCGGCAGCCGGCAAAGTTACCTTTTCTTCGAACGAAGCGCCAGCTTAAGCGGCAGCACCATCGGCCGCTGGTTTGTGGAGAGAAGGCACCCCTGTTGAGCGGTGCTTTTCTCCGGAAAGGATCTGCCCTATGTGCGGAAGATATTATATCGACACCGAAGGGGATGCGGCTGAAATGATGCGCATCCTCGAAGCGATCGGCCGGCGCTTCGGATCGACCTCCGAATATAACGCCATGCGTCTGGGCGAGATTTTTCCTTCCTATGTGGTTCCGGTCATTGCCGCCGGGCCATCGACGGAAGCCGAACCCCGGCTGATGAAGTGGGGCTTTTCCCTCCAGGGAAAGAAGAGCCCGCTGATCAACGCCCGAAGCGAGACCGTCCTTGAAAAGCCCATATTCAGAAATGCCGCCTTGACACAGCGCTGCCTGATCCCCGCCACGAAATACTACGAGTGGGACAAGCATAGCCGTTATCACACAAAATATGCCATCCGCGCGGAGGTTTCTCCCATGCTCTATATGGCCGGCTTGTTCCGCCGGGAATCCTCCTTAGACTTGCCGGTCTTTGTGATCCTGACACAGAACGCCGCAGAAGAAATCGCCTTCATCCATGACCGCATGCCGGTAATTCTATCACGGGATGCCCAAAAAGAGTGGCTTTCGCCCAAAGGGGACGTCCTCAGCATCCTTCATGAACCGTCCGTCCGCGTGGCGTATCAGGCCGTTTCCTGAAACCCTTCCCGAACCGGGACCGAGCCGCCGTATCAAATATAAAGGAGGATGCCTTATGAAGCGTCCGGCCCCCCCGTGGTATAAATGTGATTTCCATGTCCATACCACGCAGAGCAGCTGCTTTTCCGACCAAAAGGCAACCGCCGGGCAATGGATCCAGGCCGCTCTGGATGCCGGGCTCCAGTGCATTGCTGTGACAGATCATAACGACTACCGAAAAATCGATGAAATCAAAGTTGCCGCTGCAGGCAAGGATATTGCCGTTTTTCCGGGGACTGAGATTTCCTGCAGCAATCCGAAGATCCACGTCCTCGTCTTGTTCGATGTGGATCGGTACGGCAAGGATATTCAGGCTTTTCTGGAAAAATGTGATGTCCATGGCGCCGGCGGCGGCTCCAGCCGCGGCACCGGCAAAAGCATTTTTGAAGTCTGCGAAATCGCACGAACCTTTGACTGCCTGGTGATTCCGGCCCATATTGATGATTTCCACGGTCTTTCCAGCATGACGCACGATCAGCTGGCCCGTCTCCTGGACAAAAAGTACATCGATGCGGTTCAAATCGACAACCAGGATATCTGGGGGGAGACGGGCTTCAAGGAAGGCGACGAGGATGCGGTTTATCTGAAACTCCAGGAACGGTACAACGCCGACATATCAATCGAACGTGCCCGGGAATGGCAGCGGGTCTATCTGGAGGCACGGAAAACAAACATCCCTATGCTGACCTTCTCGGACAACCCCCATGAAGCAGGGGACTCCCACCATGGATTGTGGGGAATTGGCAAACAGTATACCTGGGTCAGGTTCCATGGGGAGCCCAACCTGGCAAATCTTCGCCAAGCCCTTGGGTCTTACAAGGACCAAATCAGAAATTGTTTCGATTCACCGGAACACCCCGGTGAAGATCCGCTGTGATCCTGAAACAGCGCCATGCCACACCAGCAAAAACCCTGGCTTTCCCAAAGGATAGCCAGGGTTTTCGTATCGTCAGGCCTTAAAAACCATGTTTTCCGCCGCCAGCCCTCGTGAGGGGTCAGGCCGCGGTATGCCCGCTACTTTTTCGTGATTTCCATGATTTCATCAAACTTCGCAGTAATGTATCCATAATTCTCCCTTTTATGAGGAACCATACAGTTGCTGCAGTCCTTGATGCCATTCTCGTCATAGACAAAGTTTCCGCCACAACGGTCTTTCAGTGCATAGAGCGGGCAGTAGCAGAACAAACAATTGAAATTATCCGGATCATTGGTGGCATGGCACGGAAAATACTCGCATTCCTTGTGATTGATAAAGGAGTATGCTTTGCCCCACCAGGCGGGTTTTCGATTTGCACTCATGGTCTCGTCTCCTAACCTGATTCAGATCGTTCTGTATGAAAAGGTGCGTTTGCCGGCGTGGATTCAAGGCCCCGCCTCTCGTCCTTCCTCCCATACTATATTCCAAATCCCTGGAAAAGTCGATAAAACCTTAACAAAAACCCGTGGTTTCAGCCGTTGGCTTCAATGTTTTCACCCACAAATTCATGTCCTCGAAGCTGCCACAGATATGGCAATTGTTGACCATCCGCCCGGTGTAGTCATATCCCATTTTCCACAAAGCCTTATTGATGCCCGGCTCGGTGGCGCGGCTCAAGCTATAGAGCACATGAAATCTTTTTTCCTCAAGGCTTTCTTCCAGCCGGGCGATGATATGGGTAAGCAGCCCTTTCCCCCGGCAAACTGGTTTCGTTGCGCAGTCCGTGATTTCGGCATTTTTATTTTTGACGTCCATCTCCGCTGATGCCACACTGACGATTTCTCCGTCGATTTCCGCGACTTTGAACATCGTTTTGTTCTTCATGATATGCCTCAAATAATCTGCACGGTGTACCGGCGTTGGATAAGTCTTGAAAATCTCCTTGAACATGCAAATCAACTGAGGAATGTCCTTATCGTCCGCATCACGAATGAGCACCCCTTCTTCCAGGGGCCGATCGCCATCACGGGCGCTGGCGAAGCACTGCGCAAGAATCTTGTTTTCCATATCCCTACGACGGGCAATCTGTCGGTCCCGATCGGTAAAAAAGGAGACACTATAGGCTGTTTCGCCTTGAAAAAACCCATCGATCTTGCCTTCTTCGATAAAGCCGCTTTGCAGGAAGGCCTCCCGTTCATCCCGGCGGCAATTGCACAGGATCTTGCCGACATTCATTTCCATCGCATATTCCTTGATTTCGGCAAGCGCTTCGACGCTTAGCCCGCCGGAATCCAATATTTTGAGCCGGTCATTGGTCTGGTCCAGAAAAATCCTTGGATCCTTGGATCCTATCTCATAACATACTTTAACTGCTGATGGATTCACTCAATTTCCCCCTCCTTTTCAGCCTTGCGTTGTTGTGCGGCACCAGGCATTCCGAGGTGTTGTTGTACAACTTCTCCAAGCCTTTGGCGCCCTTCGCCTTATACTGAGTGCAAAGTCCGCAGTTCTGACATTGGTGTCCGGTTTCCTGAGGTTCGGTATAACTGCAGATCACGCCTTCGTAATTTCTTAAGATCACCTTGCTGGGAGATTGGGAAATCAAATATTGCGGATTGACGGGTATTTTCCCTCCGCCTCCGGGCGCATCCACAACAAAGGTGGGGACTGCATATCCGGAAGTATGTCCTTGCAGCATTTCAATGATTTCGATCCCGGCAGATACAGAGGTCCTGAAATGTTCGATCCCTTCCGATAAATCACATTGGTACAGATAGTACGGCCGGATCCGGTTCTTGACCAGTTTGTGCATCAGGTTGCGCATGATATACGGACAGTCGTTAATGTTTTTCAGCAGGACCGATTGGTTTCCCAGGGGCACACCGGAATCCGCCAGCATGGAACAGGCTTTCCGGGCTTCCGGAGTCACCTCGTTGGGATGGTTGAAATGCGTGTTGAGCCATACCGGATGGTGCTTCTTCAGGATATCGCAAAGCTCCGGCGTGATTCTCTGGGGCATAACCACCGGCGTCCTGGAGCCGATGCGGATCACCTCCACATGCTCGATTCCCCGTAATTCTCCAAGAATATAATCCAGCTTTTGGTCAGAAATGCATAAGGCATCGCCGCCCGAAATCAATACGTCCCGCACTTCCTTATGTTTGCGAATATACTCAATGGCCTTGTTGATCTGCTTCAGCGGCATGGATTTGTCCTCATTGCCGGCAAAACGCCGCCGCGTACAGTGCCTGCAATACATCGAACATTGATCGGTCACTAAAAGAAGCACCCGGTCCGGATATCGATGGGTCAATCCCGGTGTCGGCGAGTCAACGGTCTCATGAAGCGGATCGCTGCTATCACAGTCAGAAATCAGTGTTTCTTTGATCGTCGGTACCGCCTGCCGTCGAATAGGACAATTTGCATCCTTTTTATCCATCAGCATCGCATAATACGGTGTGATCGCCATTCTCAAGGTGCCCAGACAAATCTCGATGGATTGCCGTTCATCCTCTGTCAAATCAATGACTTGCTCCAGTTCCCGAACCTTCGTGATTCGGTTGGCAATTTGCCAATGCCAGTCATTCCATTGATCCTCGGTCACATTGGACCATAACGGGATTTCATTGTAATTTCTACGCATTGAATACCCCTTTCTCATTATCTTTTCTTGCTTATTCATTATTTATTTCTGCCTTTCCATCATTGACCTAATTAAAAAAAGAGCCTCATTATGTCATGCGCCCTTCTCAAGGAACCCATATAATTTGTATTTTTTCAAGAACGATAAAGCATTATGCCCTTACCTTGTTAAATTATACCATAGGAAGCCGCCGATGACAACCCCTCATCTCTTTTCGGGTTGTCACTTCGCGCCTCTTGATCCATGGGTATTTAATTAGGCATTCCCAATCGACGCTCCGCCGATGTTGCACTTTCGAGGCGGTTGGTTTAGTATTGAAAGGGTTTATGCAACCCTTTATGTCGAATTTATCCGAAAGCGCAGGATGAGGTTTTTCAATGATCATTCCCGGCCCGCTGGCCCGATTCTTACAGGTCAAACACATGGTCCCTGATTCTATCTTGCAAAGCGCGCTGCCCTCAGAGGGGACGGCCTACCGGAATGCCTTTCGCATCGCTTGGCCTTCGGCCATCGAATCGGCGTTTATTGCCCTGATCTCGGCAGCGGACACCATGATGGTCGGCAGTCTGGGACCGGCTGCCATCTCGGCGGTAGGTATTTCCAGCCAGCCGAGAATGATCATGCTCAGTTTGATCATTTCGCTGAACATGGGGGTTACCGCAGTCATCTCTCGCCGAAAAGGGGCCGGCGATCAGGCGGGTGCCAACCAATGCCTAAAACAAGGCCTTCTGTACAGCATCTGCATCAGCTTGATTGCCTGCAGTCTGGTCTATGTTTTTGCCATGCCTATCCTGAGGGTTGTGGGGGCGGGCCCGGATTTTATCCCTATGGCGGCAGTCTATCTGCGAATTATTTGCCTGGGGACCTTTTTTTATGGACTTAGCCTGACCATCAACGCCGCCCAACGGGGCATCGGCAATACACAGCTGGCGCTGCGGACAAACCTTACGGCCAATATCGTCAATGTGGTTTTTAACTACCTTCTGATCGGAGGCCATTTTGGTTTCCCACGCCTGGGGATCCAGGGTGCCGCCATTGCCACCGCTCTGGGCAACATCATTGCTTTCCTGATGTCCGTCGCCTCCGTCATTTCCAGAAGAAACTACATCCATCTCGGGTTTCCGGGCCGCTGGCGTCCGAGCCAAAGTCTATTCAACAGTCTATATAAAGTATCTTCCAGTGGTTTGGCTGAACAATTATGCATACGCTTCGGCATGCTGGTTTATACCCGTGTGGTCTCATCCCTGGGCGTGGTCGGCTATGCCTCCCACGTGATCATGATGAGCCTCTATAGTGTCACTTATAATCTTTGCGATGGCTTCGGGGTGGGTGCTGCGGCCTTGGTCGGACAGTCCCTGGGCGCCCGGCGAAGGGACCTTGCCATGATGTATGGCCGGGTGACCCAGCGGCTGGCCTTCGCCATTTCAGCGGCAGCCGCCGGCCTCCTTTATTCCGTCCGCTTTCCGCTCGTCCGCCTTTTTTCGGAGGACATCCAGGTCATTGCCCTTGCCTCAAAGCTTATCTTGATCTTAGTCGTGGTGACCCTTGTTCAAACGGTCCAGATCATCTACGCCAACGCCCTGCGCGGCGCCGGCGACACAGCCTACGTCGCGAAACAAGCCCTGGTGGGTCTTGGCATCATGCGGCCTTTGTCCTCATACCTTCTGGCCTATCCCCTGGGTTTGGGCGTAATCGGTGCCTGGCTGGGGATCCTGGCAGATCAGCTGATACGTTCTCTGCTGCTGGCCAAACGGTTTTCCGGCGGCCAATGGACGAAGATCGATCTGTAATTCTCTTTGGCCTGGATGAACAAAGCGCCGCAGGGGGGCAATCCCTGCGGCTCCTTATTCCGGCCTTGAAGCCATCATAGCATGATCCACTGCTGTACATGAGATACAAATCGCTCCGCAGCCGGCGAGAGATCCGACCGGGAACGAAAACCGATTCCCAAATCCCGCCAGGCCGGAGGATCCAATTCCTTTCGGACAACTTGATAAGGGGTGCGCTGAAGAACCAGCTCCGGCAGCACGCTGACGCCAAGACCGCTTTCCACCATGCCCATGATGGCCTGGTCATCCTCCGCGGTGAATTGAATGTTGAACCGGGCAGGTAAGGCATCCAGAAATTCCCGGATCCCACCACTGCAATTACTCTCATAATAAATCCCCGGGCATTCCGCGAGCCGAACCAAAGGAACAGGATCCAGCGCAGCCAGCGGATGGCCGTCCGGCAAAACAGCCAGGATGCGGTCACGCTTCAGATCGATCGTCTCGATCGACACTTTGGCGGGCAGGCGGAGGAAACCGCAATCCACCTGTCCTTGCAGGATCCAGGTTTCAATTTGGTCATAGTCGCCATGAGCCAGTTCAAAGCGGATGTTTGGGTACGCCCCGCAGAAGGATTGAAAAATCTCCGGCAGCCAATGGGCGGAAACACTGCTGAAGGTCCCCACACGAATCACCCCGGTGGTCAGTCCATGAAGGCCGGAGATTTTTTCTTCCAGCTTACGGCGGCTGTTGCACAGCGCTCGGAAATATGGCAAAAGGGTCTGCCCGTCGGAGGTCAGGCGCACCCCGGCCCTTCCGCGGGATAGAAGTTTCAGTCTGCATTCATCCTCCAGCGCGTTCAGGATATGGGTGACTCCCGACTGCGTGTAGCCCAGCACTTCAGCCGCTTTGGTCAGACTGCCCAGCTCCACAGTTTTCAGAAATACTTCGTATTTTGATTCTCCCACCTCGCACCTCCCGGAAGAGCCTATTAAATTTCCTCATTCTATTAACTAGAAAATGGCGTTTTGCTAATTTTCTGATTGTATTATATTGAAATAAGAATTGCATTACAAGTCCATCCCGGACGGAGGTTGGCATGGTGTATGACCACGGTGATCCTCACCTGCTCGACCGCACTGACATCCCGGGCCGTTGGCGCAAGGGATGGCGAGCTCTTCCGAGCCTATTTCCATCAACTCAAAGGGATCGCCCCTGTCATCCGAAGGCGATTCGTTCAGCGAATCGGCCGCAGCTGCTACCTTAAAAGCCCTGTAATATTCTGGTCAAATATTCTTTGTATACATGCCAATGCCCCCTTGCGATGGGTATTGCATTATGCTATACTTAGCTTCGGTTAATGTTTTATGAATTATGCGAATCCATCCATTCAATTTAATAGCCTTTGTTAATGCTTCTCCACCGCCCTGGATCAGACCTCGTCCCTGATTTGGGGTTTTTTTATGCTCCCGCTTCACATTCAATTCATTTTAAAAACATCAAGGCATCGCCGGCTTACCATGGGCGATGCCTTTCCGTTCCATGTTTTTTCTAGGATTACGGTCCATTGCTTCACATTGCTTATCTTCGGTTTCAGGTTCATGCGTCGGTTTCGGCCGCATCCGCACAATACACACTGTAGATCAACGGCAGCATTTCAGAAGCCGCTTGGGCTAACTCAATCTCAAATTGCCGCCCGCCTTGGCTAAGGATATGATCCGCGGCCTCCCGGACGGACATGGCGCTCCGGTATGCCCTGGCCGAAGTCATGGCATCAAAGGTATCCGCCACCGCCAGGATCTGTCCGGGATAAGGGATCTCCCGGCCCTTGAGCCCTCTGGGATATCCGCTTCCATCATAGCATTCATGGTGGCAGTAGGCATATTCGCAGACTCGCTCCAGGCCGCTGACCTCTTTCAATATTCTCCAGGTTTTCCTTGGATGCTCCTTAATGATGTTCAGTTCGGAATCCGTCAGTTTTCCCGGCTTGTTGAGGATCTCTTTCGGGATTCCAAGTTTCCCGATGTCATGGAGCAGCCCGGCCGTCTCAATATCCGCCAGGACATCCTGCGGCAGATTCAGCATTTCCGCAAGATGCTTTGCATAATGACTGACGCGCCGGCCATGCCCCTCGGTGTAAGGGTCGTTGATTTCGATGGCCGATACCAGCGCCGCCACGGTTTCATTGTACATCTGGGAAATTCGGTTTTGAGTGATATGGTTCTTGATGCGGGAAGACATCAGATGGGCATAAAAATTCAGCGTCCGGACCGCCCGGGCAGAAAACCGCTTGTTTGTAAAATTCTCAAGACAAATCAAGCCGATGATGTTGCCATACGCTTTCAGCGGCGCATAAAGGGATGCAAAGCCCCCCTCGGTGCCCAGCGCTTTGAAGATTTGCAGGGTTTCCGGATCAAACCGGCGGACATCGCGCTGCTGGATCATCACCTGCCGGGTTTGGATCCCCATTTCGGTGGAACACTCAAAATCCACAAAGAGATCTTCTTTGGAAAATGACAGACCGGAAAGGACAGCCTCATCATACCCTTTCGAAAACAGAGGCACAAAACGATCCCCTGACAATCGATAATAGGAGCCCTTTTCAGCTTCCGGAATCAAGTCGAACACATCATAAAAAAGCTTCTTATTAAACTCTGAAAAACTGAGCTCCTGAAACCGGTCGAAAGAACAAATCACCGTGTTGAAGTTCTGGCAAATCTTTTTGTAGCTTAACTTCGTTGAACATTTCGAATGCTTTTGAATATTTTGTAAATTCATCTTTACACCCCGGCAACCATGATGTCTTTCATACCTTTTATGATAACATTGTTCGATGTATACTGCAATAAAGCATCGCGGCGTGCGTGTTTTATACTCGCGTCCGTTTGTTTTTTCTGCCGCCCTTGATATAATTAAGAAAGGCTAAAAAGCCCCGAAAGGATGGATCGTCGCGATGCGCAAAAAGGATAAAATTCTCATGGTGGCTCTGTGGATCTGGTTCTTTTTCTCCGCCTATTTTCTGACCGGCATGGTCCAAAAAATATCCTATTTGTTGTTGCTGATTGCCGGATTGGCCTTTGGCGTGTCATTGAGGCGCTAAAAATTCTCTCTTGTACAAAAAAACATAAAATAAAATGCTTGAATTATTTGAATCTTCGGTTTATAATGCAATCGACAAAATACAATCTCATCGGAGGAGTTGCCATGCGATACAAAGTTTGGCACAAGAACCATCACTGTCAAAGTTGGAAGTATGTCTATTTCCGCGAAGATGCCCGGGCCGATCTGATCGACACGATTTTTCGCGGGCATCACGTGGATCACCTGATCTGCGAAACCGATCAGGCGATCCCGGATGATTTATTTGACCAATACGAATTCGATTATGAAGTGATTGGCTAATGCTGCCAGGGATCCCAAGAGAACACCCTGCCCTAAGACCACAAAAGCGACGCCGGGGCTCAGCCCCGGCGTCGCTTTTGTGGTCAGACGATCATCAGTTCATCGGCAAGGCTTCGACTTGCTACCAAGTTTCAATCTCTCTGCCGGAATACGCATCCCATTGCCCGGCAGCTTTGAGCTCGGCCTCGGTTTTCTTCCCTTTGCGCGCCTTAAGGACTGCGGCTATTGCAAACGCGGCCGCCGTGCTGACGGCAGACAAGGCCAGCGTGCCGGCAATCACTTTCTTCTTTGAGGGTATCGGCTTCTTTTCTTCAGAGCTTACGGTGGGTTCCTGCGCGCGTTTCGAAAACATTTTCTATTCTCCTTTCTATTGGCGGCCGGAGTTGATCATCCCTTATCCTTCACGCATCGACCGCAGGATCGTTGTTGGTCGTGTCTGATTTTTCTGACAATATTAATTATAGGCGCTTTCCGTTTTATTCGCAACTGTTTTACATAGCCTATCCCTTTGGCTCTCAATAGAACCGGCAAGGCCATGCAGCGCTTTCCGCAGCATGGCCTCCTTTGCGTGCCCGGGTTTTTATATTCTCCTGAACTTCATCATACACTGGTTCAGAAAGGGTTCTTCCGCCTGGATGATGGCTTATTCCAGTATATCGAACACCCTGTCAAGCATACAAGCTGCTTCTGCTCGCGTGACCGCCTGCCCCGGATAGAAATACCCCTGATTTCCCACAATCAGGCCCAAATTCCTCAGGGCATGGAGGTACTCAAGCTCCGTTGCAGATATGGAGTCCTGGTCAAGAAAGTCAACGGTTCCCTCGGGAATTTCCGTCGGCTCGATACCGAGGGCTTTCGCCAGCATCACCGCAAACTGCAAACGGTTCAGCTTGCTCTCTCCATAGAGCTGGCTTTGGACTGCGATCCTCAGTGCCACAGCTTCCTGCAGACGCTCTCTGGCCCAAAGAGGAACCAATTCCCAATCCACGTCGTCCAATGAGCCGGTTCCGGCGGCGATGCCCGACAGACGTTCCATCAGGCGGCTTATCATCACGATGCCCTCCGTCCCTGTCACATTTTGGTTCGGCCCAAAACTTCCATCTGGATATCCATTGACCAACCCCCACTGATAAGCCGAGCGGATCTGTTCCATGGCCCAATGCCCTTCGATATCCGGAAAACCAAGGCCAGTCTGGTCTTGAGACTGGAGCCGCTCCTGCAGTTGGTCCTTTGCCTGGTCTAAGATGTGCAGGCGATCCTTCAGCTGCAGCCTGGCCTGTTCTTGGTCCGCATCGTTAATGTTCGTCTGGTCCCGATCCCTCTGCTGGATCATGACTCCGGTCCCTTGCGCTATCGCCCAGCCCGGCATGCTCAATGCCATGATACCGGCTAAAAAGATGGCTAGCATTTTCTTTGTCATCGTCATTCACCTCCGAATTGTTTTGCTTGGTTCATGGTTCGGCTGGTTTTGTCCGGATTCCTGTTGTGACGCCTGTTCCTGATTTCGGGTCTGGCTGCCCGGCTCGTTTTGGCCTTGCTCCGCTGCGGTGAAGTTGTCAGCCTGGTTTCTTACCTGTTCCCGGTTCTGCAGCGGTTCCCCCAGCCCTTCCGCCTGATTCTGCTCCGCAGTGCGATTCTGCAGCATACGCTGTTCGTTGGCCTGAATTTCAAGGGCTGCCGCAGCAACCATGCGAAAGGCTTGCTGCAGATCGGCAGTCTGTCCATCCCCAAATCCTGGGGTCGGCAGCAACGAATCCGCTTTCAATATAAGTGCTGCAATATTGGCGTTCCGGTAATCCTCGATATCCAGATCAGAATCCAGTTCCTGAAGCAGCAGAATGAGTTTGTATTTCCCCGCGGATAAACCATGCTCATGGGCTCTTTCCCTCAGCTGGGGATCCGAGCCATCCGTATAAACAACGGCCTTCGTATCCGCTTCCATCAGACCTTGATGCGCAGCCTCCCTGAGACGCTCCTGAAGCGCAGCGGCCGCCGTTGCCTTTTTTGAAACCGCCGTCAAAGAAACCACCGAGGCCCCATCCTGTTGGATATACCCTTGGCGGACGGCTTCCTGAACCAGAGCCTGGACGGCTTCCTCCAAGGATGCGTTTACAAGCTGCTGACGTTCCAAAAGCTGAAGCCCGTCCCCGTTGACCGCTTCGACGGCGACCACCCGGTCAAAGGCATTGATTCCCAGCTCCAGGCTGGGATTGATGTCCAGGCTGATAAAGTTGACCGGCATTTGATAATATGCAAGTCCTCCGATGAAAACTGCTGCCAGGACGACCGCCGCGGTAACCATCTCTCTGAAGCGATGGAGCACCAGCGGCTTCGATTTCCGATGCCATACGGCAGCCGGAGCGGCGCCTGCGGCCTCCGGCGCTCCGGAAACAGCCTCTACGTATTGTCGGGTCTTCTCCTTCAAAGCGTCCTCCGCTTTGATCTGGTCCATATACTTGACGAACATCTCCATGCCTTATGCATCACCAACTTTCATTTTCAGCCTTTTCTTTGCCCGCCGGAGCCGGGAATAAATCGAATTCTCATTCTCACCGTTGATCCGGGCGATCTCTGGAATGGTCAGCCCCTCATAATAGTGAAGATAAATCAGTTCCTTCTCATCGGCCGGCAACTGGAGCACAGCCTGGAGGATTTCTCCTTGCGTTTCGTTTTCACAGGGAATCTCCAGATGTTCGATGCTGATCACATTCCGCCGCCAGAAGCTTTTAACATAGTCTTTGCAAAGATTGAAGGTAACGCGGCACAGCCAGGCTTTCCGGTGCTGCTCGGTCTCCAGGGAAGTGAGATTCAGATAGAACTTAAGAAAGACCTCCTGAAAGACATCCTCCACATCCGCCTGGTTCCTGAGATAGAGAAAGCAAATGCGCCGCACCATGTCCCCATATTGCTCGATGGCGGCCGAGATGTCATCGCTTGGAGCCAAGGGCTGGTCCACATGCTTCACCTCCGTCCTGATATAAATACGATTGACGAAAGGAAATCCGTTTATGACGCAAAAATATTTTTTTAGAATGAAAGATCCTGATGCCCCGTTTCCTTCGCAAATCGGACCCTGAATTCTGTCATATGGCCCGGCTGGCTTGATGCCGAAATGTGGATCTGATGACGCTCTGCAATCTCTTTGGCAATGGCCAGGCCTAATCCCGTACCGGACTTATTCTCTTCGGACCGTTCTTTCTGGAATCGGTCGAATATAAAAGGCAGCGCTTCCGCGGGGATTCCAGCGCCCTCATTCCGGATGGCCACCTGGGCACCATTGTGTAAAACGGTCACTGGCCGGCTGGCCGGAGAGAACTTGACCGCATTGTCCAGAAGGATCAGCAGCATTTGCCGCAGGCGGCCATAATCTCCCCGGATCATACATGAAGCCCCCTCCGTGTCTTGCTGCACCTCAATGGATTTCGAAGGATCCAGCTGTCTGGCGCTCCGCACCGCATCCTGGACCAGCTCGCAAAGACTGATCTCCTGCATCTCGATTTTAAAATCGGCATTCTGCAGGCGGGAAAGATCCAGCAGATCATTCACCAGCCGCTGCAGGTAAAGGCTTTCCTTCAGCATTTGCTGATGATACGCCTCGATTTGGCCAGGCTCATTCACGACACGATCGCACAGCGCTTCCAAAGAACCTCGGATCACGGTCACCGGCGTGCGCAGCTCATGGGAAATATTCGCCACAAAGTCCTGCCGCATTTTCTGCATCCGCTCGCTTTCCCGGCTTGCCTGATCCAGCCTCTGGCTCAGCCCATCCATAACCTTGGCCAGTTCCCCGATCTCATCTTCTTGCTGGACTTGGGTTCTAGCCGAATAATCGCCTTCCGCCAGACGCAGGGCAGCCTGATTGATCTTCTTCAGCGGCTTGGTAAATTGAAACACCAACGCCACCGACAACAGAATCGACAACAGAAGGGCCATCGTCACGCTGATGGCCAGGATCTTCAAGCCTTGACCGACGCCAGCGTCGATGCCGGATACCGGCGCGTGCAGCAGCAAAGCACCGACGATTCTTTCGCCAGACCGAATCGGCGTTCCCACGGTCAGCGTGGAGGTTTCAAGCAAACCGCTGAACCCTTCGCTGAAGGTGGTGCTGCCCTCAAAAACGGTTTTTACCACATCCGCCGCATCCGGCGGAAGTTCTGAATAATTTCTGGGCATCATCGGATTCTGGGCCATCAGCTCCAGATCTTCATTGACGATCCATACGTCCGCCATGGCGATTTCATCCAGGAAACGCAGATAAGCACCGTAGCCCCCCTGCATCCGTCCCCCATTGGTGCCGCTGACGAATTCGGAAAGGTTCGCCGCCATGATCACCGCACGTTCCTCCAGCTCCGCTTGATGCAGTTCGATGGTGTAATTTCTGAACAGCGTTGTAAATATGCTGCCCACGATCATCGAAAAGACCAGCAGCGCTGCCGCAAAATAAAGCGCCAGTTTGATCGACATTTTATGTTTCATCATGGACTCCTTCGAATTTATAGCCGACCCCCCAAATGGTCTTGATGTCCCACCGCGGATGGGGGTAAGCATCCAGTTTCGCCCGAAGCCGCTTGATGTGGGAATCCACGGTGCGGTTGTCGCCGAAATAGTCGTAACCCCAAAGACTGTCCAGAAGATTGTCACGGGAAAATACTTTGTTTGGATTTGACAGAAGGGTCCACAGCAGCTCCACTTCCTTTTTGGTTAGTGAAACGGCATGTCCGCTGATCAAAACCGTGTACTGTTCTAAATTGACCTGGAGATCATCAAATTCCCGAACCTGGCTGGATCTGGCATCCGGCCTGGCCATCCGGCGAAGCACCGCGCGCACCCGGGCCATAACCTCGCCAGGGGAAAAGGGCTTCACGATATAATCATCTGCCCCGATATCCAGCCCCATGATCCGCTCAAAGTCTTCTCCCCGTGCGGTAACCATGATCACCGGTACATCGGAGGTCTGGCGGATCCTCCGGCAAACCTCGAAGCCATCGATTTTGGGCATCATTACATCCAATAGGACCGCATCCGGCCTATATTGCTCAAAAAACGCAAGGGCTTGCTGGCCATCCTGGGCTACAACACAAGCATAGCCTTCCTTCTTGGCATATTCTTCCAATATGGAGGCGATCTGTTTATTGTCGTCGGCAATCAAAAGCATGGTCATCGGATCACCTTCCCGCTTTCCTTCGTATAGTAACATTCTACCTTATTCTATTAAAATAATATGGATTTCTTGTGTCATTTGCGATTGAAAGTGCAAATATTTAATAATTTTTAGACATCATTTCGCCATATCTGTCGATTATGATTCAACCATGGCCCCCGCTGAAGGGGACCTTCAAATTAAAGCGAGGTGTTTCAAATGAAAAAATGGAAAAAAATCATCGTTGCCGTCACCATGATGGCAACCATCACCGCCCTTTCCGCCGCAGCCTTTGCGGCAGCTGACACACGCCCCGCCGCCGCGGCTGCGCAGGCCGGCAGCCTGGAAGACCGGAAAGCCGCGATCCTGGAACAGAAGAAGGATATTCTGGCGCAACGCGTTACGGATGGCACCATGACGCAGGCACAGGCCGATCAGATCCTGGCTGCCCTGCTTGAGAACCAGGCAACCTGCGATGGAACCGGTTCCGCCAGAATCGGTCAGAAATTCGGCGCTGCCTTCGGTATGGGCAATGGCCAGGGCCAGGGCCAGGGCGCACGGATGGGCATGGGCCGCGGCCAAGGACTTCGCAACGGCGCCTGCCTCGCACAGTAAACCAGCGCTTCCAAGAACAACGTATCCTGGTTCAAAGAAAGGCCGGACCCGCTGGGTTCCGGCCTTTCTTTATCCTTGCTTTGACGCGCGTCAAAATCTCTGCGCTATTTCTTGATCCTCTCGATGTTGCCGCTCCTGATCCTTTCAGCCAAATCTTTTACAAGACCTTCGATTTGAGCAATGGTGTCCTTGAACACCGCATCACTTTGGCCGGTGGGATCTTCGAGCCCCCAATCCTCCTGATGCTGTGCCGGCAGGTAGGGGCAGACCACATTGCAGCCCATTTTGATCACGATATCCACGGCAGGAATTTCTGAGATCAGCTTGGAATACTGTGTTTTCTCCATATCGATCCCATAGATTTCCTTCATCCAACGCACCGCATCCGGATTGATGCTTGGCTTGGTTTCCGTTCCGGCGGAATAGCTTTCGAAGACATCCCCGGCAAAATGCTTCCCCAAGGCTTCCGCGATCTGGCTTCGGCAGGAATTATGAACACAAATGAAGGCTACCTTCGATTTTTGACGCATTCTTCTTCGCTCCTCGTTATTTAACACCCTCGTGTTCTTTACGCCCTGCAAAGAACACTTCAAGGTTTTTCGGAAGCACATAGGGCACGGATGGTGCCGCCTCTGCCGAAGCGCCTCCGTAGACTTCCTTCAGAATGGCGTTGATGATCAAGGCTTTTGGCGGCTCATTGTATTCCTGGCCTTCATAGATCCAGACCCTGCATTCCACCTCGTCACCGCATAAATCGCCGCATTCCCGGCAGGCGGATTCCTTGAATTCCATGGAGATATCCTTGCCATTGACTCGAATGGTTGGGGAACTGAGAAATTTGTGCTGAATGGCCAGTTCTTTGGTGGTTACATTGATTTTATTCAGGATAATATCAAAACCAGCCGACTCCAGGACGCCCGCAACCTCCCTGACCGCTTCCTCCAGATTGTTTTCTGTGCCTTGACAGCGTTCGCAGACGCTTAAGTCAAGATACAGGAAGTCAATAACGATTTGCCGTTTCGAAGGCGCCGGACCGCAGCAGCTGCTGCCGCAGGAACAGCATGCGGTTTGTTGATCGTTCAATGGACTCACCTCACCTTTTCAAGAATGCCGGCGATTTCTTTCGGCTTCAGGACCTTGCCGAAGGAAACCACCTTTTCATCGATGACCAGCGCAGGCGTCTGCATCACGCCATAGGCCATGATGTCTTTGAAATCCTCCACCTTGACGATTTCCGCCTCGATGCCCAGCGTTTTCAAGGCGGCTTCCGTGTTCTCTTTAAGCGTCATACAATTCTTACAGCCTGAACCTAGAACCTTAATGATCATCCTTCATCGCTCCTCTAAAAAATTTTTGTTATAAAAACAGGGGCCCAAAGGCATTGAAGGCATACCCGATGATCAGGATCCCCAAGGTCACAATCCCAGCAAACACTGTCAGCAATTGAATCTTGATGACCTTTTTCAGCATGATCATGGAAGGAAGGGAAAGCGCCGTCACAGCCATCATCAGCGAAAGTGCGGTGCCAAGACCTACCCCCTTCAATACCAAAGCCTCTGCAATGGGCAACGTGCCGAAAATATCCGCATACATCGGAACCCCCACCAAGGTGGCCAAAAGAACCGAATACCATTTATCCCTGCCCAGCACTAAGGCAATCATAGGTTCCGGCACCCAATTATGGATCGCGGCTCCGATGCCGACGCCAATCAAAACATACAGCCAGACCTTTCGAATGATTTGGATGACCTGTTCTTTCGAAAAATCAAGCCGGTCCTTGACCGTCAGCTCCGCCTGGGGAACGGCCATCAGATTGCCGCTGAATACAAAAGGCTCCACATAGTCCTCCATTTTGGCCTTGCTGATGAGCGTTCCGCCGATCACGGCCAGGATCAAGCCCACAATCACATAGGCGATGGCGATCCGCCAGTTGAACACACTGGCCAGAAGAAGGACGGAGGCCAAATCCACCAAGGGCGAGGAAATCAGGAACGAAAAGGTCACGCCGATCGGAAGACCGGCATTGGTAAAGCCGATGAACAAGGGGATGGAAGAACAGGAACAGAAGGGTGTGACCGTTCCCAGAAGCGCCGCCAGGAGATTGGCCGTCAGCCCGCGATATCGGCCAAGGATGCTGCGGGTCCTTTCCGGCGGAAAGAAGCTTTGGACATATGAAATTGTGAAGATCAGCACGGACAGCAGGATGAATATTTTTACCACATCGTAAATAAAAAAATGGATGCTGCCGCCGAGCCGTTCCTGGACGCTCAGTCCGAACACATTTTCCACCAGCATTTTGACCAGGCTGGAAAGCCAGTCCATTTTCAGGATCTGCCGGTTGATCCAGGTAAAAAAGAACATACAATCATCATCTCCGGATTCGTTGGATTGGACAGGAAAGAACGCGTAATGATCAAACACCTTCATTGCGTTCTACAATATCGAGATTTATCAATGTCTAGTCTTATTTTAACCCCCATATCGATAGGTGTCAATATGGGAGTTGCGCTGCGTCAGCGATTATACCCATCATTCAAGGCCTCATACTCGGCCGGCCAGTATTCTACACCCGGTTTCTGAGACCTTTCCTTTTCTGAAGGGATCGGATGGATTTCCTTTTTGAACAGGTATTTCAGAAACAAAACGCTCATCGTCAGAGATCCTGCCTCCGCAATGGGGTAAGCCCACCAAATTTTATTCACATCGCCAAGCTTCGACAATAAGTAAGCCGCAAAGCCGATAAACATGATGCCGGCGGCATAGGCCATGCTGATTTTGATGGCTACCATGATGCTTTCCTTATTCCTTGCGCCGAGATTATAGGCGACGATAGGAATCATACCGCTGCCCAAACCGACGGTGGGCAGGATGGATGGGATTCCGATCCAATAAATCGCCTTGATGATCTTCCCATCCGGCGAAAAGCCCTTCCAAACCAGCTTGATTTCGTGGTTTTTTGTTGCGTTGAAATAGAATGCCAGTCCCATGGCGCAGATCTGCCCGAACACCGTGGCGATCGCAGCGCCCGCCACGCCCATCGCCGGAAACCCGAACAAGCCGAAAATCAAGATGGGGTCCAGGACAATATTGATCATAGCCCCCAGCATTTGCGTGATCATGGTATAAAAGGTTTTTCCTGTGGACTGAAGCAGCCGTTCCAAGGTCACCTGGCCAAAAGCGCCAAAGGAAAAAACAATCCAAAAACGACGAAAAGGAGCGCGCTGAAGAAGGCAAGAAACAGCCCGTTGTTTGAAACCTGATGGGCCCTTTTTGTGTCCTTTTCGCCTAAGCTCCTGATAATATGGCGTTGACCCCCACCGCGGTGCCCGATGAAACCGCGATCATCAGCTGTTGGATGGGGAAAGCCAAGGAAACGGCCGCCAAGGCTTCTTTCCCCATCCGGGCAACAAATCATAATGGCCGGACTTGTCAAATGTCCGAGCCATGGTATGATTTAATCATAACACCACCTGTTTCGATCATCTTAGAGAGGGATTGATCATAGATGTCCATTGATCGTCCACGAATCCATTGGATCGACCTCCTCAAAGGATATTCCATATTTCTGATCGTTCTTGCCCACGCAGCGATCCCCCGGGGATTGTTTCTTTACCTTTGCTCTTTTGTCATTCAGCTCTTCATGGTTTTGTCTGGCTATGGTTTCAGAATCAAAGAGGCTTCGTTCTGGCCATTTATGAAAAAAAGGTTCCTGCGGATCATGATTCCCTATTACTGTTTTATGTTGGTCAGCTACCTGACTTTCTTTGCCATGGCGGGCATTTTCCCGGGCATGCTCCCGTCCGTCGGATCCGGGCAGCCTGAACAGCTCCGGCTGGTTATCGGGATCCTCTATGCCACGGAGATCGACGGCTCCTTGATCGTCAATCGTCCCTTGTGGTTTTTGCCATGCCTTTTCTCTACCAACATCCTGGCCTATTTCGTCTTATTCCTGAAAAAAAAGACCGGTCAGCCCGGATGGGCCATCACGGTCGTCGTGCTGCTGGGATTCTTCGGTCTGCTGGCCAGCATGGGTTTCCCCTATGCCGAGCGCCTCAGGTTATTGCCCTATGGAATCTATTCAGCTTGCGGGATGCTGATCTTTTTCATGCTGGGGTATTGGTCCCGGGAGTACCGCCTTTTGGAAAACCTTGACCGCAAGTTCTCTATGATCCCGGCAGGACTCGCCTGCTTGGCGGCGGGCGGCTGGCTGGCATCAAAAAATATCATTGTGTCGGTCATGACGTCGACCTATGGAAACATTGGCATGTTTTATATCAGCACCCTGCTGTCCCTCACCGGCTATGTATGGATCGCACAATGGCTGCCGGAAATCAAAGCGCTGGAATACATCGGCCGCAACACCATGCCCATCTTATTGATGCATAAATTTCCGGTTATATTTATTGCCTTGCTGGCCAATCGCCTTCCCCTCCTGAACGCCTTGTCGCAACGACAACCCTTGCTCCTCTCCCTGGCGACGGCTTTATTTGCAATCATCGCCTGCCTCCTGGCCGGGAGTATCATCGGCCGGCTTTTTCCGGTAGTATTAGGCAAGTCCAGATAAGTGATGTCGCTCACCTAAAATCCTTGAGACAGAAGCTCCTCGGCGGTCAGGTCCCTTGATACGAAGGGATAGCACTTTTTGACCAGGCTTTTGTATTCCTCAAAGGCTTCATTGCTGGCAAAGAGCCTTCTGCCGCGCATTCCGTCAAAAACAAAGAATATGTGTTTCAGGAAAATGTAGGGGTTGACGAAAGCACTCAATTGGATTTGACCGGATACATTGTCGCCATGGAATTCGGACTTGAGCTCTGCAAGACATGCTTCCTTACAGCAGGGCTTGACTGCGACGATGCTGTTCTCCTCGTCCGTCACGATCAGGATCGTGGCATTTTGAAAGTTCTCGAACAGACTTTCGCCGCAATGGGAACAAAGCAGGTCGTCATTGCTCCGGAATACATTGGATCGATGCATACGCTCCCCTCCCTCTCACTTTGCCTTCATCGTACAATACGTCGAATATAAAGGCAATATAATAGAAATCGCATTTCGTCCACGCAATGCGTTTCGTCCGATGGCTCGCCCCTTGCGCTTAATCCTGTCCCATGGTCTATTTTCTGAATATTCTTGATTTTTTGATTTGGTCGTTCTATAATAGTGATGCGGCATGATCTTTGGTCATCTTTGAACAAATCTTGCTTTTCGAAAGGAGAGATGGGAAATGACAAAATATTTGCCGGCCAGAAGAGGTTTGGGCTGGCTGGATCCGGTCTTTGATCCCTTTGACCGCGACTTTGACGAGTTCTTCAATCGCATGTGGCCGGCCCGAGGCGCTATGATCAAAGCCGGCTTCAAGCTCGACGTCCGGGAAAAAGACAATGAATACCTTGTCGAAGCGGATCTTCCCGGCATCAAAAAAGAAGAAATCCATATCGATTTGGACGAAGGCCGTCTGACCATATCGGTGGAACGGGAAGAAAAGACCGAAGAGGAAAAGAAGGACTACGTCCATCGGGAAAGAAGATACTCCTCCATGAGCCGCAGCATCTATCTTGCCGGCGCCAAACAAGAGGGGATCACGGCAAAGATGGAAAACGGCGTGCTGGACATCACCATCCCGAAGGAGGCAGCGCCGGCATCCAAAGTGGACATCCAAATTGAATAGCCCCATACAATAAATTTCTTCAAGAAGGATTCCCTCCAGACAAAAAGCCGGGGCGCAAGGCCTCGGCTTTTTGTCTTTTCCATAACCGCCCCTGCCAAGGCAATGATCTTTGCGCTCTGATCATATTGATGTTGTCCAAAAAAGGTAAGGTTTATGCTTTTTGGGAGGAAAATGTCCGTCTGGATTGATTTGACAAAGCAAATTCCACCCCTTAGCCCATGAAGACGGAAATTCCTTTTTCAATTCAACAATCATAAAAGCCAGTGAAAATTCAAGCCTCGGCGTTTGAATATTCTGTTAATTATGGTATAATCAATCTACGAATACCGAAAGGGAGTTGCCTATGTTAAATGAACTTGAAAAATTAATCATGCAAGATATCACCAAAGGCGTTACGCCCACCAAAGAACGATGCAACCTGGAAAGTCCGGAATTTTGTGAAATGGTAAAGAAGCTCCAGGAAAAGAATTTGATTGCAGGGGTTAAATTTGAAATCAGCGATGAAGGTAACATAGCCCAGCCAATTTTTAAAAGCGCCGAGGTTACCGCACTTGGCAAGGATGCTCTCGGTTAAATCCAAACGGATGTCTGTGCTTTATTGAAGAGGAAATACCCTTTCTGATAATCTCTAGCAATAAGAAAAGCACCGTCAGGGACGAAACCCTTGCGGTGCTTGATTTTTAGTGGCGTGCCCAGAAGGATTCGAACCTTCGACCCCTTGATTCGTAGTCAAGTACTCTATCCAGCTGAGCTATGGGCACGTACGTGGCGGAGAGAGAGGGATTCGAACCCTCGATACAGGTTAACCCCGTATAATCGCTTAGCAGGCGATCGCCTTCAGCCTACTCGGCCATCTCTCCTTAGGCTGACTTTCATTATTATAAGTTAAACCCTAATCAAAGTCAACACTTTGACCCCGGTTTTGTCACAATTCGCCGGGGCAAAGATTTCGCCGTTTCAGAGCTTTTTGAAGCCCCTTTGCCGCCTAGCCATCCTTCCATTCCGCATCAACGGCCTGGTTCTTCTCCTCTTCCCAGTCCTCAGCGCTCAAATAGCCCTCCTCTTCCTCCCAGCTTTCCTCGCCCTGTCCAGCCTCCTCGCCGGAATAGGATTGGGCTCCGCTATGGCCATGGTCCCCGGAATATTCCTGATACGTATAGGACGACCTCACCCTGAAGCCTTTCATCTCCAGGATTTCCCGGTCCTCCGCCCGGAGCGGTCCCCAGCCAGCCGCCAGCAATCCCATGATGTAGAGCCGATTGTAGACGAAGGGATAGATGAACAAGCTGGCGCCGCGAGTCAGGTATCCCAGCAGCATGCTGAGGATCATATGCAGCCAGTCGCCGCGAAACATCGGCGCAAAAAACCAGAAAAACAGCATGGTCCAGGAAAATCCGATCTTGACGATTTTCACATACCCTTCCTGATTGCGCAATTGAACAAACATGGTTGGCCTCCCCAAAATAAATTCCAATATATTTAGAAGACATTGTATAATCTTTTTAACCGGGATGCAAGAAAAATAACGTTCACACACCTCCCCTGCCCTTATAGGGATTTTTCACCGCCTTCACCTTCTTTTCACAGGGCTTTCACAGGCACGCCTTATCCTTTAATTAAGAATTGTTGTTGATATGCAGTTAGGAGGCTGTTATGTTACATAAGAAATGGGTCAAAGTGATCCTGGACATCCTGATGACGTTCCTTCTCATCCTGATGTTCAATCAGCATGTGATCAGCCTGCAATTCCATGAGATCGGCGGTCTGGCGGTCTGCTTCCTGTTTCTATTCCACAAGCTCCTGAATTGGAAATGGATCCTCGGGGTATCCCAAAGGCTTTTCGATCCGCGCTTGCCCGGCCGTACGCGGTTCCTCTATCTGGTGGATTTTCTGCTGCTGCTTGCCGTGGCTGCTATTTTGGTCAGCGGCATTCTGATTTCGAAAATCCTTTTTCCAGATTTTGCTTCCGGCGGTCAATGGAAAATCATCCATTATTTCACCTCCGCCCTGTCTCTGATCCTTGTGGGCATTCATTTAGGCCTTCATGGCGCCTTCCTTCGCGGCCTCCAGAGCAAATTCCCAAGAATCCCAGCCACCTATGGAAAGCCCCTGAAAATCATCGCTTTGGCGCTCCTGCTGGTTTTCGGCGCCTACAGCATCGGCACCTCCAGCTTCCTGGGCTGGCTTACCCTGCCCTTTGCCGCCGGCAGCACCCAGTCCTACGGCCCCAACGACCATCGGTCCGAAGTGCCCTTCCTTGCAGTACAAAACCTGCCGCCTGTCCAGGATGCTCCGGCAAAATCCGCCTCCACCGTCGACAGCCTGACCCAACGATCCGATCAAGGCGGCAGCGGATCGCAGGGCGGCGGGCAGGGCAATGGCCGCCCAAATGGTCAAGGCCTCCATCAAGGCCAGAGCCTTGGCCAAGGGCCGTCCTCCAGAGATTTCTCTTTTCTCACCCTGCTTGACGTGCTGGCTACCTACAGTTCGATCATCGGCTTCTTCGCGGTGATCACCGCTTTTCTGGACCATCGGCTCCGAAGAAAGCCGGCCTGATCCTGCTGTCCTTCCTGAAATCCGCTCCGGCATTCCCTTGAAAGGGGTGCCGGGGCTTTTTTAGTTTATTTTTTACGTATATGTGATAGAATAGGAATGATAAACAATATTAATGATTCGGACAAAGAGGTGCTGTATGTTCGACAAAGCCGTGCTTGCCCTCAAGGATGAGATGATCCAGTCCCTTTGCACCAACCTGCGGATCCAAAGCGATGCTCAGCCGCCGGAGGAAGGCAAGCCCAACGGGCCCGGAGTGGCAAGGGCTTTGGAGCATGCCCTGCGGATTGCCGCCCAGCTTGGCTTTCTCACAAGAGAAGTGGACGGCCATGCCGGCTATGCGGAATACGGCGAAGGTGACGAGATGGTGGCGGTTCTGGGCCACTTGGACGTGGTGCCGGCTGGCGAAGGCTGGACCCGCCCTCCTTTTGCGGGCATCATTGAGAACGGCCGGATCTACGGCCGCGGCACCACCGATGACAAAGGCCCCATGTTTGCCGCCCTGTACGCTCTGAAGGCCATCAAGGATAGCGGGCTGCCCCTGCGGCGGCGCATCCGCATCCTGTTCGGCACCAGCGAAGAAACCGGCAGCGCCGATATGGCCTATTACAGCACCCATGAAGAGCTCCCCGTGGCCGGCTTCACGCCGGACGCCCAGTTTCCTGTGATCCATGCCGAAAAAGGCATCCTGAATGTTTGGTTCAGCAAGGAATTCCAGGACTTGGAGGAAGCCTCGGTCACCCTTCGTTCCCTAAGCAGCGGCTGCGCCTTGAACATGGTGCCGCCCCAGGCCTCCGCCGAATTGGAGCTCCACGGCCATGTCATCCAAGCCAGGACCAGCGGGGTATGCGCCCACGCCAGCCGGCCTGAGGATGGACAAAATGCCGCGGCGCCTATGCTGGACTTCTTGTCCCATCAGGATCTTCCCCTGGCCATCCAGGACGCTTTTGCGTTTCTGGCCTACAGTCTGGGCCAGGAAACCAACGGTGAGAACCTGGGGATCGCCATGGCCGATGCGGTCTCCGGCGAACTGACCGTCAATCTGGGTATGCTGGAGGCGGATATGCAGCATATCCGCGGCGGCCTGAACATCCGCTATCCGGTCACCGTCTCCAAGGACCTGGTTCTGTCGAGACTATCTGCCAGCCTGTATGAGGGCGGCTTTGAAATCGACTCCATCACCAACACGCCGCCTCTGTTCGTGGATGAAAACTCAGAATTGGTGCAGACCCTGATGGCGGTTTTTAAGCGCAAGACCGGTCTGGACCTTCCCCCCTTGGCCACCGGCGGCGGCACCTACGCCCGCAGCCTGCCCAACATCCTGGCCTTCGGACCCCAATTTCCTGAGCAGCCCAACCTCTGCCATCAGGCAGACGAATATATCGAAATTCCCTATTTGATCAAGACAGCCCAGATCATGGCAGCTGCCATGTATGAGCTGGCGAAATAAAGCTTTAATCGAACCGGACAGCAAACCAGGCCAGCCGCATCCGCAACCTGCTCCTCCGGTCAAATATGAAAGGACGTCAATAATTAATGGATTCATCTTTGTTTTCAGACCTAAATCTATCCCCGGAACTGCTCAAGGCCTTAGATCGAATGGGTTTCAGCGAAATGACCGAAATCCAGCAAAAAGCCATCCCCGTCATGATGGAGGGCCGGGATGTGATCGGCAAAGCCCCCACCGGCACCGGCAAAACCTGCGCCTTCGGCATCCCCATCATTGAAAAAACCGATCCTGAGCTTAAACAGCCTCAGGCCTTGATCCTGGCCCCTACACGGGAGCTTGCCACCCAGATCTGCGAGGATCTGAAGGACCTGGCCCATTTCAAGCCGGGCATCCGTGTGATGGCAGCCTACGGCGGCCAGCCGATCCAGAAGCAGATCGATGCTTTGGCTAAGAATCCCCAAGTGATCGTAGCGACGCCCGGTCGTCTGATGGACCACATGAATCGAAAAACCATCCGGCTGAACCATATCCGCATCGTGGTCCTGGATGAGGCGGATGAGATGCTGGATATGGGCTTCTACAAGGACGTCCGAAAAATCCTGGACCGTCTGCCCAAGAAAAAGCAGATGACCATGTTCTCCGCCACCATGTCCCGGGAGGTCATGGACATTTCCTGGCTTTACCAGCGGGATGAGGTGGAGCTTTCGGTCCAGCCTGTGGAGGACAGCCAGCCCAAGATCACCCAGTACGCCATCGAAAGCACCGGCACACAGCGCATTCTGGATGTGGCCGAAGTGATCCGCCAAAAGGATTTCAAACGGGTCATGATCTTTTGCAACACAAAATATTCCACGGAAGCCCTTTGCTACCAGCTGACCAAAATGGGACTGGACGCCGCTTGCCTCAACGGCGACATGCCTCAATCCGCCCGCAATAAAATCATGGCGGATTTCAAAGCCGGCAACATCGGCATCCTGATTTCCACCAACGTGGCGGCCCGGGGCATTGACGTCAGCGACGTCAACGCCGTCATCAATTACGAGATTCCCCAGGACAACGACCAATATCTCCATCGCATCGGCCGCACCGGCCGGGCCAAAAAAGCCGGGATCTCCTACCTTTTTTACGGACCTGATGAAAAGGACCGTCTGGACCACCTCATCAAGTTTACCCGGGCCCGCATCACCCGCCTGGCCTTTGACGCCCACCGCAAGCTGGTCCTGGCGGAAGAGGATGAGGAATAGCCAACCGTCCTTTGCTCCGGTCTCTTACAGACTGCGGCGCCATCCATAGATTTCTGTCAAAAAAATCCCTGATCTAAGCGATCAGGGATTTTCGCGTCTGCCGACGGGTTTTCTTATCCAAAATAACGGATGCCGCTCTCAAAAAGATGCTGGTCATAATGGCCTGTCAGATTGCGGTACAAGCCGCGGCCGATCCGTTCGCTGTGGCCCATTTTGCCCAGGACCCGGCCATCGGGGCTGGTCAGCCCTTCAATGCAGCGCAGGGAGCCGTTGGGATTGTGCTGGATATCCATGGATGGCTTGCCTTTTTCATCCACATACTGGGTGGCCACCTGACCATTCTCAAAGAGCAGCGCCAGTTCCTCAGCCGTGGCCCGGATCCTGCCTTCCCCATGGGAAATCGGAACCGTGTGGATCTCGCCCGCCTCCACGCCCATGAGCCAGGGGGATTTCACGCTGCTGATCCGGGTGCGGTACAAACCACTGACGTGCCGGCCGATGGTGTTGAAGGTCAGGGTGGGACTATCGTCCCTCATGTCCCGGATCTCGCCATAGGGCACCAGGCCTAGCTTGATCAGCGCCTGGAAACCGTTGCAGATGCCCAGCATCAGGCCATCCCGCTGCTGCAGGAGCCTGAAAACGGCTTCTTTGATCCTGGGATTGCGGAAGGTGGCGGTGATCAGCTTCGCGCTGCCGTCCGGCTCGTCGCCGCCGCTGAAGCCGCCGGGGAGCATCACGATCTGAGCCTGGTCGATGGCCTTTTCCAGGATCCGGCTGCTCTCTTCCACCGCCCGGGGGGAAAGATTGCGCAGCAGGACGGTTTCAACGATGCCGCCAGCCTTTTCAAAGGCCGCCGCCGAATCAACCTCACAGTTGGTTCCCGGGAACACCGGAATGCAGATCCGGGGCTTGGCGATCTTCATCGCCGGCCGGGTCAGGCTGCGGACCGTGTAAAGGGATTGCCCCGCCTCCGGCACAGCCCTTTCCGTTTCCTTTGTTCGGGTGGGGAAAACGGGCTCCAGGGTCTTTTCCCAAGCCTGGCGCAGCGACTCCAGCGCAATCGACTGATCACCCCAGGTCAGGACCGGCTCTTCCGCAACCATGCCTACCTTTCTCGCCGGCAAGCAGGAGAAAGCGGGTTCCTGGTCCCATGCCGTTTCAGGGGCCAGCTCCACCAGAAGGCTGCCGTAGGCCGGTTCAAAGAGCTCCGCAGCGGACCAGGCGCCTTCCAGTCGAACCCCCAGGTCATTGCCGAAGGCGGCTTTCGCCAGCGCGGCCCCAAGGCCCCCTTTGCCGATGGCCATGGCAGACCGGATGGCCTTACGGTGGGTCTTCATAAACGCAAAATTCTTTTTAAGCAATTCGAAATCCGGCAGTCCCTTGGAATTGCGAGGCAGCGGGAGACATACCAGAAGGCTGCCGGCCTCTTTGAATTCAGGGGAAATCACGTCATCCACGGAACCGGTGGTCAGGGCAAAGGCGCACAAAGTGGGCGGCACGCTCAACGTATTGAACGTTCCGGACATGCTGTCCTTGCCGCCGATGGCCGGCACCTCCAGGGCATTCATGGCAGTCTGGGCCCCCAGGAGGGCGGCCATGGGCTTGCCCCAGCGCAGGGGATCTTTTTCCAGACGTTCAAAGTATTCCTGGAAGGACATCCGGCTTTTCAAGGGATCTCCGCCGGTGGCCGCCAGCTTGGCCAAAGCGTCCACTACTGCGTAAAGCGCGCCGTGATAAGGGCTCCACTGGCTCAGCTCCGGGTCAAAGCCGTAGCTCATCCAGGTTCCGGTCCGGGTTCCGCCGCCGTAAACCGGCAGCTTGGAGACCATGGCCTGGGCCGGCGTCTCCTGGCGCTTGCCGCCCAAAGGCAGCAGCACCGTGCCGGCGCCGATGGTGCTGTCAAAATGCTGGATCAGCCCTTTTTTGCTGCATACATTGAGACTGGCCATGATCTGTGGCCAGGCCTCGGCCATATCGGTTTCCGTGGAGGGGCTTTTTTTGAAATAATCCTCTCCGGCGGGCTGTGCGATCATTGCGTCCGCCCGTTGGCTGACCCCGGAGGTGTTCAGGAAGGCTCTGGAGAGATCCACGATGGTTTTTCCCCGCCAGGTCATGCGCATCCGCCCATGATCCGCCACCCGGGCCACCACCGTGGCTTCCAGGTTTTCGACATCCGCCAGGGCCAGCACCGCCGCCAGGTCTTTTTCGTCGATGACCACCGCCATCCGCTCCTGAGATTCGGAAATGGCCAGCTCGGTGCCATCCAGGCCCTCGTATTTTTTAGGTACCGCATCCAAGTCGATGTCCAGGCTGTCCGCCAGCTCGCCAATGGCCACGCTGACGCCGCCGGCGCCAAAGTCGTTGCACCGTTTCACCCGTTTGGTAAAATCCGGGTTGCGGTAGAGGCGCTGCAGCTTCCGTTCGGTGGGCGCATTGCCCTTTTGGACCTCGGCGCCGGAGGTTTCGATGCTTTGCTCATCGTGGGATTTGCTGGAACCGGTGGCACCGCCGCAGCCGTCCCGACCAGTCCGTCCGCCCAGCAACAGGATGATGTCCCCCGGGGCCGGGGTTTCCCGAACCACATGGCTTTCAGGGGCCGCCCCCACCACCGCGCCGATTTCCATCCGTTTGGCTGTGTAGCCTGGATGATAGACCTCATCCACCAGGCCTGTGGCCAATCCGATCTGATTGCCGTAGCTGCTGTAGCCGTGGGCTGCTTCCCGGGTGATGGTCCGCTGGGGCAGCTTGCCGGGAAGCGTATCCTCGATCCGTTCCAGAGGATTGCCGCAGCCGGTTACCCGCATGGCCTGGTACACATAGGACCGGCCGGAGAGGGGATCCCGGATGGCACCGCCGATGCAGGTGGCCGCGCCGCCGAAGGGCTCGATTTCCGTGGGATGGTTATGGGTTTCATTTTTAAACATGACCAGATAAGGCACCTTGGTGGTTTCAGAAGCTTCTCCGGAGCACTCCCCTGAGGGCAGGATCTCCGCTTCCACCTTGATGCTGCAGGCATTGATCTCCTCGGAGACGTCCAGGTCCTCCAGCTTGCCGGCCTGCCGGAGTGCCTTGGTGTTGATGGTGGCCATATCCATGAGGCACAGGGGCTTTTCGCCGCCGTGGACCTGTTTGCGCAAGGCCATGTAAGCTGCCAAGGCGTTCTTGAAAACGGCTCCGTAGGGGCCCTCTTCGATACCGATCTCTTCAATGATGGTCTGAAAGGTGGTGTGACGGCAATGGTCCGACCAATACGTATCGATCACACGGATCTCGGTCAGACTGGGTTCCCGTTTCTCGCTCTGGAAATAGGTCTGACAAAAGGCCAGGTCTTCCAGGCTCATGGATAGGCCCAGCTGCCGATGGCAATCCCTCAATCCCGCTTCGTCCAATGCACAGAAGCCTTTCAGCACCGCCACATCTGCCGGCTGGGGGTCCTTCTGTTCCAAAGTGGACGGTTTATCCCAGGCAGCCTCCCGGGAATCCACGGGATTGATGCAATATTTCTTGAAGGCTTCCATGTCACCTTGGGTAAGCTTTCCTTTTAGTAAAAAAATGTTGGCGGTCCGGATCAGGGGTCTTTCTTTCTGGGTCAGCAGCTGGATACACTGGGCAGCGCTGTCCGCCCTCTGATCGTATTGGCCTGGCAAATACTCAATGGCCACTGCCCGCTCCCCTGCTTCCATCGGCAGGGTTTCCGGATAGACATGGTCGACGGCCGCTTCCCCAAAGACCTGCCGGCAGGCTGTCTCGAACTCCTCAGGGTTCATGCCCTCCGCATCATAGCGAACCGCCTTCCTCAAGCCTTCCAGTCTCTGCATGCCCAGGTTTTCCCGGAGATCCGCCAGCAGGCGGGCCGCTTCGATGTCCGCGCCGGGCTTTTTCTCCACAAAAACGCGCATAACTCCATATTTCATCTGCAATCGTTCCTTCCTTAGCGATGGTTGCATCCTGGTTTTCGATCGGATTCATCTTATTATTATAACACCGGCAGGGGGGTTTCTAAAAGCTTTCCTTGATATTTCGCGGCAGCCCGGGAGGTTGCTTGCCATTAAAGGGGGGTTCTTTACAAAATCTTTACATTGTCTTGACGGCGGTTTTACATCCCTCCGGTATCCTTGCAATTGAAGACATGATGCAAATGATAAACAAGGAGATGCGATCCATGAAATCACTGAAAAGCCCAAAGGAATTTGGCATGAAGCTCAAACGCCTGGCTGCGCTGGGCCTGGCCGGCCTGATGCTGCTGGGCGCTGCGGCCTGCAGCAACACCGCCCCCGGCGACAAAGCCGCCGCGACCCAAACCTCGCCGGCACAGCAAACCTCTGACGCAGCCAAAACGGTGATCCAGGTCAACGGCTCCACTTCGGTGGAAAAGCTCATGACCATGCTCTCGAACCAATATACCGCCAAAAATCCCAACGTCAGCCTGCAGATCCAGGCACCGGGCTCCTCCGCCGGCATCAAATCCGTCAATGACGGCAGCGCCCAAATCGGCATGAGTTCCCGTGAACTGAAGGGAGACGAGCTGACCTGGGGCCTCAACGCCACGCCGATTGCCTATGATGGCATTGCTGTGGTGGTCCATCCCGCCAACCCCGTCACCAATCTGACCATGGAACAGGTCCATCAGATCTTTTCCGGAAAAATCACCAATTGGAAGGAAGTCGGCGGACCCGACAAGGAAATCCTTCTGGTGATCCGGGAAGCAGGCTCCGGCACCCGGGACGCTTTTGAAGAAATCGTCAAGCTGTTCGAAGAAAAGGATGGCAAAAAGGTCGCCACGGTGGCCGAGGATAAAGCCATCATCGCCGACAGCACCAATGCCATCACCCAAAATGTGGCTGGCAAAGAAAACGCCATCGGCTATGTCTCCCTGGGCAGCCTGAACACCGGCACCACCCGGGCCCTGCAGCTCAACGGCGTGGATTGTACCGCTGAAAACGTCAAGAATAAAACCTACGCCATCGCCCGCCCCTTCCTGTTGCTGACCAAAGGAACCCCCAGCGCCGAGGTCCAATCTGTTCTGGATTATATCTTAAGCGCCGAGGGCCAGGCCCTGGTCACCGAAGAGAAATTCATTTCAGTCCAATAATCCTTACATCAGAAAAATGTATGATCCTTAGACCGAAGCGCCGGCCTCCCTCCCCGGCTTGCCGCTTCGGTCTTTACGGAATGAAACGAGGTTTGCGATGAACCGTGCAAAGATCATAACCTTCATCATCGAAAAATTCTTTTGGATCTGCGCCCTGCTTTCCCTTCTGGCACTGCTGCTGATCCTCGGCTTTTTGCTGAAGGAAGGGCTTCCGCCTCTTTTTTCCATCGGCTTCGGCGATTTTTTGCTGGGCACCTCCTGGAAGCCCCTTGAAGACACCTTCGGCATCTTCCCCATGATTGCGGCCACCGCCGCTGCCACGGCGGGCGGCATCCTTTTAGGCGGCTTCATCGGCTTGTTTACGGCGTTGTTCTTGGCAGAAGTCGCCTCCCCAAAGCTGGCCCGGCTGATCCGGCCGCTGATCCAGCTCCTGGCCGGGATCCCTTCCGTTGTTTTCGGCTTTTTCGGCCTGGTTCTGATCGTTCCCTGGATTTCCAATCATCTGGGAGGACCGGGCAACAGTCTGCTGGCCACGATCCTGATCCTCTCTGTTATGATCCTGCCCACCCTGGCCAGCATCAGCGAAACCGCGCTGCGGGCCGTCCCTCAGGAATACCGGGAAGGCTCTTTGGCTTTGGGCGCCTCACCCATGGAAACCTTGTTCAAGGTGACCCTTCCAGCGGCAAAAAGCGGCATCATCGCCGCCTTCGTCCTGGGCGTCGGAAGGGCGGTGGGTGAAACCATGGCGGTGGTCCTGGTCTGCGGCAACCGGCCTCAGATCCCCAAGTCTCTGCTGGACCCCATCCGGCCCTTGACCTCTACCATCGCTATGGAAATGAGCTACTCGACCGGGACCCATCAGCAGGCCCTCTTCGCCATCGGCGTGGTTCTGCTGGTCTTTATCGTCGCCCTCAATCTCTGTGTGAATTATATTCTGAAAGGGCGTAAGGACGTATGAAACGCAAACTGACGGAAAAAATCCTGATGACCCTCCTCTGGCTATGTACCCTGGGCACCGTCGCCGCCCTCTTCCTGATTTTGGGCTATGTCCTGATCCAGGGACTTCCCCATATCAGCCTGCGCTTCCTGACCACCAGCTATGCCCCCGGTCTTGGTCTGGAAGGCATCTGGGCCATGATTATCGGCACGCTGCTGCTCATGGGACTTACCCTGGTCATTGCGGTCCCTGCCGGCATTTTTGCCGCCATCTATCTTTCGGAATATGCCAAGCCTTCCCGTTTCTTATCGGTGCTGCGCTTCTCCATCGAATGCCTGGCCGGAATCCCGTCAATCTTATACGGACTGTTTGGTTTTACCTTTTTCGTGGTTTTTCTGAAGCTGCAATTTTCTCTGATCTCCGGCGCACTGACCCTGGCCATCATGATCCTGCCTCTGCTGATCCGCACCACCGAGGAAGCGCTGCAGTCGGTTCCCGTCAGCTTTCGGGAAGGCTCCCTGGCCTTGGGCGCCAACCAGCTGGTCACCCTGTTCCGTATTGTCCTGCCCAGCGCCATACCTGGTATCCTGACGGCCGTGATCCTTTCCATGGGCCGGATCATCGGCGAAACCGCCGCGGTCTACTATACCGCCGGCACCGTCCCCCAGGTTCCGCTGACCGCCTCGGAATCCACCCGCTCCCTGGCTGTCCATCTGTACTTCCTGGCCAAAGAGGGCTTGGATCAAGGCCAGGCTTTTGCTTCCGCCACCATCCTGATCATCATCATCGCCGCCTTGAATCTGGCAGCCCAAGGCACTGCCAATATCTTGAACCGTCGTCTTACCGGAAAATAACGGCGTTCATTGGAGGAATGTTATGGACAAGCAATCGGTCCCCGTCAACGCAAATGAAGCCATGCCGATCCTGACCGTCCGGGACCTCAATCTATATTACGGGAGCTTCCAGGCGCTGAAAAATATCGGCATGGACATTTTTCCGCGGCAGGTCACGGCGCTGATCGGCCCAAGCGGCTGCGGCAAATCCACTTTTTTGAAAACCCTGAACCGGATGAACGATCTGGTTCCAGGGGTGCGGGTGGAAGGCAGCATTCTCTTTGAAGGGCAGGATATTTATGACCCTTCTGTGGATACCGCCCATCTGCGCAAGCGCATCGGCATGGTTTTCCAGAAACCCAATCCTTTCCCTATGTCGATTTATGACAACATCGCCTACGGGCCCAGGATCCATGGGGTCAAGAAGAAAGAAGCTCTCGATGAGATCGTAGAGTCCAGCCTGCAGAAAGCGGCTCTATGGGATGAAGTGAAAGACCGCCTGAGGAAAAGTGCGCTGGGCATTTCCGGCGGCCAACAGCAGCGCTTATGCATCGCCCGGGTTCTGGCCGTTGAGCCGGAGATCCTGCTGATGGATGAACCCACTTCCGCCCTGGATCCGATCTCCACCGCTAAGATCGAGGAGCTGGCCGCCGCCCTGAGCACGGCCTATACCATCATCATCGTGACCCACAATATGCAGCAAGCTGGCCGCATTTCCGACCGAACCGCTTTTTTCTTGCACGGCGAAGTGATAGAATACGATCAGACGGAGCAAATTTTCAACCGTCCCGCCGATTCCCGCACCGAAGATTACATCACCGGACGATTCGGCTGATCCTTTGCTCCCGTATCGTCTGCGCCGGCATGACCCGGCGGAAAAGGAGGTTCCCGACATGCGAAAGACCAAAATCGTCTGCACCCTGGGCCCGGCCTCGGATTCCCCGGATATGCTCCAGTCTCTTCTGAAGGCCGGGATGGATGTTGCCCGACTGAATTTTTCCCACGGCTCCCATGAAGAGCACGACCAGCGGATCCGTAATTTGCGGCAGGCTTCCCAGGAAGCCGGGAAAACGGTGGCCATCATGCTGGATACCTCGGGTCCAGAAATCCGCACCGGACAGGTTGCCGATCAAACCGCGGAACTGAAGGCCGAGCAGGAATTCACCCTGACCACCCGTCAGGTTCCCGGAGACTCAGCCCAGATTTCTGTCACCTACGATCAGTTGCCCGCCTCTGTGAAGCCCGGTCAGACCATTCTGCTGGATGACGGACTGATTCGCCTCGAGGTGCTGCAAACCACTGAGACGGATATCCTGTGCCGAGTCAAAAATGGAGGGACCTTGACCCATCGCCGCAAGGTCAATGTGCCCGGCACCGCCCTTCCCTTTCCGGTCATGACGGAAAAGGACCGGAAGGACCTGCGTTTCGGTGTTTCCCAGGGCGTCGACATCATTGCCGCTTCCTTTGTCCGCAGCGCTGACGATGTACGCAGCATCCGGCAGTATTTGGATGAGCTGGGGGGTCACCAATTTATCATTGCCAAAATCGAAAGCCGCCAGGGCGTGGACCAGATGGAGGATATCCTGGCCGAGGCCGACGGCCTGATGGTGGCCCGGGGCGACCTGGGCGTTGAAATCTCCCCCGAAGAGGTGCCCTTGGTGCAAAAGCTGATGATCCAGCGCTGCAATCAAGTGGGCAAGCCGGTGATCACCGCCACCCAGATGCTGGATTCCATGATCCGTAATCCCCGGCCTACCCGGGCAGAGGCCAGCGATGTGGCCAACGCGATCCTGGACGGCACCGACGCCATCATGCTGTCCGGTGAAACGGCGGCGGGCCTCTATCCCCAGGAAGCGGTCTCCACCATGTCCCGCATCGCCGATACTACGGAAGCCTCCGAGATATGGCGCCAGCGCTTTCTGCATTATTTCGCCTCCATGGACAGCCAGGAAGAAACCACCTCCGATTCCGTCGCCCGTGCGGTATGTCTTCTCGCCGAAAAGATCCATGCCAAGGCGATCCTGACCTCCACCCATGCAGGATTTACAGCCCGCCAGATTTCCCGCTTCCGCCCCAACACCGAGATCATCGCTACGACGCCGCTTAAGTATATCCACCGCCAGCTTTTGCTGAGCTGGGGAATCACCTCCCTGACCGTGGATCCCTACAGCACCACCGATGAAATGATCCATGACGCCATCGATGCAGCCTGCGGCGCCGGCCTGCTTCAGGAGGACGATCTGATCATCATTACCGCCGGGATCCCCGTGGGCGTCACCGGGACGACCAACCTGGTCAAGGTCCACCGGGTCGGATCCCCCTTTACTTGATTTGCAGCTGAAAGGAGACTGCCGCCATGAACCGAACCACCTTTGACACGGAACTCCACCAATTGAACCAATCCCTGATCACCATGGGAGGCATGGTGGAGGACTCCATCGAAAAAGCCATCATGGCTTTGAAAAAACAGGATGTGGCTTTGGCGCGGAAAATCATCGAGGGCGACGACGTCATCGATGATCAGGAGCATTTGATCGAAAAAAAATGCATCAACATCATCGCCCGCCATCAGCCCTTGGCCATTGACCTGCGCACCGTCAGCGCCGCCCTGAAGGTCATCACCGATCTGGAGCGGATCGCCGACCACAGCAGCGACATTTCCGAACTGGTCATCAGCATGGCCGGCGAACCCTACATCAAGCCCCTGATCGACATTCCCAAGCTCTCCGACGTGGCTCGGGAAATGGTCCAGGAGTCCTTGAACGCTTACATCCGGCGGGACGAGGTCCTGGCCCGGCAAATCATCGATCGGGATGATGAGGCGGATTTTCTATACAGCCGGATCATCAAGGACCTGATCGCGCTGATGCAGCAATCTCCGGCCACTGTGCCCCAAGGTGTTTCCCTGCTGCTTCTGGCAAAATACCTTGAACGTGTGGCCGACCATGCGGTCAATGTGGCCGAATGGGCTATCTACGTTACCACCGGCAAACACCCTCACGGAAGCGAGCTGAAATAAAAATGGGCAAGCCTCTCATTGCCATCGTGGAAGATGAGCCAGCCATCGTCCGCCTGCTGGAAATCAATCTGCAAGCCCAAGGTTTCCAAACAGCCTCTTATGGCAATCCGCTGCTTTTTCTCGCCCGTCCGGCGGAACAAACACCGGATCTTCTGATCCTGGATGTCATGATGCCGGAAATGGACGGACTGGAGCTTTGCCGCCGCCTGCGCCAGTCCCCTGATACGAGGGAACTGCCGATTCTGATGCTGACGGCGCGAGGGGAGGAAATCGACCGTGTGCTGGGCCTGGAAATCGGGGCGGACGATTATCTGACCAAGCCCTTCAGCGTCCGGGAATTGGTGGCCCGGGTCAAAGCCCTTCTGCGCCGCAGCCGCCCTGCGCCATCAGAAAACGCAGCCCACCGGCTGCAATGGGGTCCTTTGTCCCTGGATCTCCAGATGCGTCAAGCCTTTTGCGGCGAAAACCCGTTGCCGTTGTCGGGCAAGGAATTCGACCTCCTCCAGGCGCTGATGGAGCATCCCGGCTGGATCGTCACCCGGGAGGGTTTGCTGGAACGGATCTGGGGTTATGATTTTGAAGGGGAATCCCGGACGGTGGATATGCACATCGCCAATTTGCGGCGGAAGCTTGAACAAAGCGGCGGGCAGGCGGCCTGGATCCAGACTCAGCGCGGATTCGGCTACCGGCTGACCCCTTCCGCCGAGAACGGAAAGGTTGAAGACGTCCAATGAGAAAAAAACTGATCATCACCAATATGGTCATCATCCTGATCGCAGCCGTGATCACTGCCGGATTCATTTACTCCGCCGTCTCAAAGATCCAGCAGGAAGCGGCCGCCAATCGTCTGATGGAAACCGCACAGATGCTGCTTCTGGAGGCTGAGAAGCTGGATCCGTCGGAACTCGGTGAACTGGCCGATCGCTGGGGCGCCCAGAAGGGCGACTACCGCATCACCTTCATTCAAAAAGACGGCACCGTTCTGGGAGACTCCGGCGCAGCCGAACAGACCATGGAAAACCACAGCACCCGGCCGGAAGTTCTGGAAGCCTGGGCAACCGGCCGCGGAGAGGATCAGCGGATCAGCGCCACAACCGGCGTGCCTTCCCTCTATGCCGCCGCCACCGATTCCGCCGGCTTGCTGTTGGTCCGAGTGGCTTTGCCGCTCCATGAATTGGAGCTGATCCAAAAAGCCGTGGTCAATCGCTCGGTTTTAGCTGTCTTTATAGCCTTGATCATTGCGTTGATCTTGCTGAACCAGCTGTCCGCCCGGCTCCTGAAGCCCCTCCAGCGCCTGCGGCAGGCAACCCAAAGCATGGCCGCCGGTCATTACGAGACCCGGGTGCCCCCTGAAAAGGATGAGGCGGGTGCTTTGGGGAAAGACTTCAATCATATGGCCGAGACCCTTCAGCAGACCCTGGACAGGCTCCAGCAGCAGCGCCTGTTGGTGAATACCGTTCTGAACCATGTTTCCACCGGCATCATTGCCATTGATGCAGACGGCAAACTGCTCCTGGCCAATCCTTTGGCCAGGGAGATCTTTCGCCTGCCTCTCGGCAAACCCGCCAGCACATTGGACAGCAACCTGCTCCACCGGGATCCGGAGCTCTGGAAGCTTCTTGAAAAGACACTAAGGACCCGCGAAATCCAAGAAACCGAATTGAACCGCAGACGGTTTTACCAAGTGACCACCGCCCTTCTGCCCATGGAAGCCCAAAAGGAGGCTGCCGGGGAAACTGGTGCCCCGGCCGAAGCCCGGCCGGCAAAGCAAGGCGTGGTCATGGCCATTCAAGACTTGACCAGGATCCGGAAGCTGGAGGAACTGCGCACAGAATTCGTATCCAATGCAACCCATGAGCTGAGAACCCCCTTGACCTCCATCCAGGGTTACATCGAAACCCTGAGCAGCCATGCCGATCTGACCTCGGAAGTCAAGTCGGAGATCCTGACGATTTTGGAAATCGAGAGCCATCGACTGTCCAATCTGATCGACGACATGCTGACCTTGTCCGAGATCGAAAACCGTCCCGCCTCCATCAACGAGGAGAGCTGCGTACCCACTGAAATCGCCAGAGAGGTCATTCAGCTGCTGCAGCCTCAGGCGGACCAAGCCGGCATCACCCTTTCTCTGGAGGCCTTAAGCGCTCCGCGGATCCAGGCCAGGAAAGACTGGCTTCGCCGGATGCTGATCAATCTGATCGACAACGCCATCAAGTACAACAAGAAAGGCGGCCAGGTGACGGTCATCATCGATTCCCCCAGCCCTCAGCGTCTGCGTATTGCTGTGGAGGATACCGGCATCGGCATCCCTCAGGAACATGTCAACCGGATCTTTGAGCGGTTCTATCGTGTGGATAAAAGCCATTCCCGCGAAACCGGCGGCACCGGATTGGGGCTGGCCATCGTCAAGCATCTGGTCCAATTGTACGGCGGCATGGTCCAGGTCAGCAGCGAAGAAGGCAAGGGCACCCGTTTTGTCATCGAGCTGCCGGCGGAGCAGGTCGCAGAAACCCTTTAATTTTGATCATCATGCCGGAATGGGTGTGCATTGCATGGACCATCCCGGCATGATTTTTTTATTTCTTTTCAATGGATGCCAAATGTTCTATAATGTATATGTTATTGTATGATTTAGCTGGAAAGCGGGTGTTTCCCCTGAGCCTCAAAGAACTGAAAGAGTGGGTCATATTACTGGCCTCGGCCGTGGCCATCGCGCTTTTGCTGCGAGCCTTCGTGATTGAACCGCGCCATGTGCCAACGCCTTCCATGGTTCCGACCATCATGGTCGGCGACCGTCTTTATGTTGAAAAGCTGACGCCGCGATTCGGCAAGCTCAAACGCGGTATGATCGTGACCTTCAAGGCGGAAGAACAGACCGGCGAGTCTGAATATCTGGTCAAGCGGCTGATCGGCATCGGCGGCGACACCGTAGAAGTGCGGGACAAGCAGCTTTACGTCAATGATCATGCGGTGGACGAGCCTTATCTGGCCGAACCGATGAATTCGGATTTCCCCCGGACCGAGGTGCCTGAAGGCAAATACTTCGTCTTGGGCGATAACCGGAACCAGTCTCTGGATTCCCGGTACTGGGGCTTCGTCAATGCCGAGGATGTAAAAGGACAGGCGCTGTTCATCTATTATCCCTTCAGCGAAATGGGCAGCCTTTGGAACCAAAGCATGGCGTTCTTAGACTGAGTCTTATTCCCTGAAAAAGGGGGCTTGAACCAGCAAAAAAGCGCAGACTTTTAACGGTCTGCGCTTTTTCTTTTGGCGTATTTTCTCTGTTTTGCTCACTCAGGCTTCCTCGATCCCTCTGTCCCTTTTGTGCGCGGGACGCACAAAAGATTAAAAGGAGGGACGGGGACTTTTTGCGTGGCTCGCAAAAAGTCCCCGTCCCTCCCAAAGTCAAAACTCTCATTCGATCCGCTCAAAAATCAGCGGCTGCGGCGCCGGCTTCTCCGGGCCGATGGCGATGGCCGCCAGCAAGATCTTTTCTGCCTGGGCCACAGAGGCTTCAGACGATGTATGCAGCTGAGCGATCACTTCCCCCGCCGCCACCGCCTCCCCGATTTTTTTCAAAAGCAGGATCCCTGCCTGGTGGTCGATGGCCGCACCCTTGGTTTCGCGCCCCGCTCCCAGCACCATGGCGGCGATCCCGCATTGATCCGTTTTCATGGCTGTGATGAAGCCGTTCTTTGCCGCACAGACCGGATGCACGATGGGTGCGCAACCGAAGACGGCTGGATCATCCAGAACCGAAGGGTCGCCTCCCTGAGCGGCAATCATCGCCTTCATCCTGTCCAAAGCCGCGCCGCTGGATAAGGCTTTCCCTGCCAGTCCGCGGCATTCCTCCAAGGTTCCTTTCTTTGCCAGAAACAGCATGTTGGCGGCCAATTCCAGACACACCTCCGTCAGGTCCTCCGGCCCATTCCCTTTCAGCGTTTCCGCCGCTTCTATGACCTCCAGGGCATTGCCGATGGCATAGCCCAGCGGAATATCCATGTTGGTGATCAGGGCCACGGTTTTCCGGCCGACCTTGTCGCCAATGGCCACCATCGTCTTCGCCAGCTGCAGGGCGTCCTCCATCGTCTTCATAAACGCGCCGCAGCCGGTTTTCACATCCAGGACAATGGCGTCGGCGCCGGCAGCGATTTTTTTGCTCATGACAGAGGATGCAATCAAGGAGATATTGTCCACTGTCGCCGTCACATCCCGCAGCGCATACAGCAGCTTGTCTGCCGGGGCGATGTTGCCGCTTTGCCCGATGACGCACAGCCCCTGCTCCCGGACGATCCGCAGGAACTCTTCCTTCTCCAGTACCGTGCGAAAGCCGGGAATCGATTCCAGCTTATCCACCGTGCCCCCCGTATGGCCCAAGCCCCGGCCGGACATCTTGGCCACCGGTACGCCGCAGGCCGCCACGACGGGCGCCACGATCAGTGTGGTTTTATCGCCCACCCCGCCGGTGCTGTGCTTATCCACCTTGATGCCCGGGATCGATGAAAGATCCACCTGATCGCCGGACTTGGCCATAACTTCCGTAAGCCAGGCGGTTTCATGGTCGTCCATTCCCTGGAAATACACCGCCATCAGCCAGGCGGCGATTTGATAATCCGGAATTTCGCCTTTCGTATACCCGTTGATGATGAAGGCGATCTCCTCCTGGGTCAGCACGCCGCCATCCCGTTTCTTTAAGATCATGTCAACCATCCGCATGTGGACCATCCTCCGATCCTGCCTCAGCAGCATTTATCCCCGTCAACGGCTTGCCTGGTCATAAGGCTGACCCGCAGCCTTAGGCGCCTGGGAAGTTTTGGACGTAAAAGCCAGCACGATCAGTGTCGCAATATAAGGCGTCATTTTATAAAAATAGCTGGGGATCGGCAGTGCGCTGAGAAACGGGATTCCGGTATAGGCTGCAGCCAGCGTCTTCATAACCCCGAACAGAAAGGCTGCAAATAAGATCCGTTTGGGATTCCATTGCCCGAAAATCAACACGGCCAGGGCTAAAAAGCCATATCCGGCGACCGTGGCGTTGAAGTTTGTGGAGGTGGGGATCACAAAAATCAATCCGCCGATCCCGGCCAGGGCTCCGGAGATCATGACCCCTGCATACCGGATCCCCCGCACCTTGACGCCCACGGAATCAGCCGCCTGAGGATGCTCGCCGCAGGCCCGGAGACGCAGCCCGAACCTTGTTTTAAAGAGCACCACATAGGAGGCCCCCAGAATGATCAGGCCTAAAAAAGTGGTCAGATAAGTGTTCTGGAAAAACATGGGTCCGATGACCGGGATCTTGCTTAAACCCGGAATGGAATCAAAGCGGAATTCATTTTTGAACTGAACCTGCTGGACCGTCTGGATCATCCGGGCGACATAGATGGCAAAGGCCGGCGCAAACATGTTCAGCGCCGTGCCGCTGATGACCTGGTCCGCATTCATATTAATGGCGGCATAGGCATGGAGAAGGGAGAACACCATCCCGGACAAGGCCGAGACGCACAAAGCCAGGATCAGCAGCAGCTGGCTGCTCAAGGCGTAGTTTGCCTGGCAGAAGTTGATAAAAAAAATACCAATAAAAGCTCCCATGACCATGATGCCTTCCAATGCGATGTTCACCACCCCGCTGCGTTCCGAAAACATGCCGCCCAAGGCCACCACCAGAAGGGGGATCGAGAAAAACATCGTCTGCTGGAACAAGAAATAAAACGTGCTCATGGTTATTGCTCCTTTCTCCCCCGGATCCATCGGCCAATGACATTTTTAAAGATCAAAGAAAATGCACTGAAATAGATGATGGCCGCGATGATGATGTCAATGACCTCCGGAACAAAATTCGACAGCTGCAGATAGAATCCGCCTTGGGTAACATAGGCGATAAACAGCCCTGCAAATAAAATTCCGATCGGACTGGACATGCCCAGCAACGCCACCGGGATGCCATTGAAGCCTTCCACGGCCAGAATATCCACGACTTCAATATGTTTGCCGGAACCTGCAAGAAAAAGGAGTCCGGCGCCGATGCCCGCCAGGACGCCGGCAATCACCATGGACAGCATGATGTTGCGCTTGGCGTTAATGCCGGCATATTGGCTGGCGTCCCGGTTGAAACCGCAGGCCTTCAGCTCATAGCCAAAGGTGGTTTTATTGATCAGGATATGGATCAGAATCACCATGAGGACGGCGATGTAGAAGCCCCCGTTGACGCTGGACCGGGGAAACAGCTGGTCCATGCCCCATTTCGGTAAAACGGCAACGGGCGTCATGCTCTGATTGCGCAGCTGGTCGTAAACCGTCCGGGTCACCAGATAATTCACAGAATACATCCCGATGTAGTTCATCATGATGGTGGCAATGACCTCATGCACATTGGCGTAGGCCTTCAGAATGCCCGGCAGAAGCGCCCACAGCCCTCCGGCAATCCCTGCGGCCAGCAGCGCCGCGATCCAATGGAGGACGGGGGGCAAGCTTGTCCAATGGACGCCCACCAAGACTGCCGCATAAGCCCCCACGATGAATTGCCCGGAGGCTCCGATATTGAACAAGCCTGTCTTGAAAGCAAATCCCACGGAAAGTCCGGTCATGATGATGGGCGTCGCAAAATACAGCACCTGGCCGATGCCCTTTGCCCCTCCGGTAAATCCGCCGAAGAGGATCGTCTTGAAGCCAGCCAAGGCCTGGGCAGGGTTGCTGATCAGAAGGATCACAAGTCCGAAAAGCAGGCCCACCAGGATCGCGCTGATGGAGGAAGTTAAGCTGACCAGGTTTTTTTCTGATAACAACTCCGACTTGCCGAACCACTTTGGCATCATTGAACCTTCCCCCTTTTCGAGCCGGCCATATAAAGCCCCAGCTCCTGAATGGTGGTTTCTTCAGGATTCAGCTCCGCCACCATCTCCCCTTCAAAAATCACCAGGATCCGATCGCTGAGATTCATCACCTCGTCAAGCTCCAATGAAACCAGCAGCACCGCCTTGCCCGCATCCCGCTGGTCCACCAGCTGCTTGTGGATGTATTCGATGGCGCCTACGTCCAGCCCCCGGGTCGGCTGTACGGCAATCAGCACATCCGGGTTGCCGTCGATCTCCCGGGCGAGAATGGCTTTTTGCTGATTGCCCCCCGACATGCTGCGGGCCGGGGTATAGGGGCCCTGGCCGCTGCGGATGTCAAATTCCTGGATCAGCCGGTTGGCGTAATCATACATGGCGTCGAATTGAATAAAGCCCCGGTGCTGAAAATCCTCTGTATAATAATTCTTCAGAACCAGATTTTCGGCTAGGGAATAATCTAGGATCAGCCCGTGTTTGTGGCGGTCTTCCGGGATATGGCCGATCCCCCCGGCATTGCGCTGCCGAATGGAGGCCTGAGTGATGTCCTGTCCGTTCATAATCAGCTGGCCGCTGACCACCGGCTGCAGGCCGGTCAAGGCATAGACCAGTTCCGATTGGCCGTTGCCATCGATCCCGGCAATGCAAAGAATCTCATTGCGACGCACCTTGAAAGATACATTTCGGACGGCATTTTTCTGGTTGTGGCGAGATTTTACCGTCAGATTTCTGACCTCGAAGACATCCTTCTCCGGCATGAAAGGCTTTTTTTCAACGGCGAAACTGACCTTGCGTCCCACCATCATTTCCGACAGGTCCTCTTTAGTCACGGCAGCCACCTCAGCCGTGCCCACATATTTTCCTTTGCGCAGCACCGTACAGCGGTCCGCAACCGCCATGATTTCTTTGAGCTTGTGGGTAATGAAGAGAATGGACTTTCCTTCCTTTGTCAGCCCACGCATGATCTCCATTAAATCCTCGATTTCCTGAGGGGTCAGCACGGCGGTGGGTTCATCAAAGATCAGGATCTCATTGTCCCGATAGAGCATTTTCAGGATTTCCACCCTTTGCTGCATGCCAACGGTAATATCCGATATCAGAGCCTCCGGATCGACCTTCAGATTGTAACGGTCGCTGAGCTCCATAACTTTCTTTTTCGCGTTATCCATGTTCAAAAAACCGTGCCGGGTGCTTTCAATGCCCAGCACGATATTTTCGATGACTGTAAAATTGTGCACCAGCTTGAAATGCTGATGGACCATGCCGATCCCCAGCCGATTGGCATCATTGGGATCCTTGATCTGGACCTCCTGCCCGTTGAGCCGGATCGCGCCTTGGTCCGGACGATATAAGCCAAACAAAACGCTCATCAGTGTGGATTTGCCAGCGCCGTTTTCACCCAGCAGCGCATGGATCTCCCCTTTGCGCAGCTGAAGGGTGATGTTGTCATTGGCAATAACGCCAGGAAACATTTTAGTGATCCCTAACATTTCGATGATGTATTCCATAGAAACCTTCCTTTCCAAGGCGGGTTTGATACCGGGGAAGGACCTTTTGCGGCTGCGCCCATTCATGGCGAATAAAAAACTGTCCGCCGCAGCGGCTGCGGCGGACAGCAGGTTTGCGGATTATTCGACCACAGTGGTTATCACAACTTTGGTAGGAATCTCCGTGGCGACCTTCACGTCTGTGTCTTTGATCATTTTAGAGGCCAGTCCGTCCGTATCCTTGACCAACATATCAAAAATTGCATCATAATCTGCCTGGCTGAATTTCTGCCACTTGGAGGTGGCCATAGGCAGGCCGACGCCGTCGGTGGTGACATCCAGACTCACGCTCTTTCCTCCGGGGAAGGTCCCGCCGTAGAAGGCTGCGATGCCGTCATAAACAGACACCCCCAGCATCTTCATGGCGGAAGAGATCACGGTGGGGGATTCCGGAGACTGGTCCACGTCGACGCCGATCACTTTGCCGCCGCCCTGTTCCGCGGCCGCCATCACCGAGTTGCCCACGGCGCCGCCTGCGGCAAAGATCACTTCGGTGCCGCCCTTATACCAAGACGCGGCCAGCGTCTGGTTTTCCGGGGTTGCGGCAAAATCGCCGGTGTACTTGTACATCAGTTTGACGTCGCCGGACTTCATGCCCATTTCAACCGCCGCATAGTCGGCGCCCTGGACGAAGCCGTAACCGAAACGAATGACGGCAGGAACCGCCATTCCGCCGAGGAAGCCGATGTTCTTATAGCCGTCTTTCACTGCCGCATAGCCTGCCAGGAAGCCGGCCTGATGTTCTGCATAGAAAACGGAGTACACGTTCTTCTCAATACGGATATTGTAATCCCCGCTATGCGGTGCGCCATCCAGCAGGATAAAGCTGACATCCGGATGGGCGTCCTGGGCTTTGAATATCGCCGGTTCAAAAAGGAAGCCGGGGGTTACGATCAGTTTCGCACCGCCTGCGACTGCCAAATCGATGGCCGCCACATAGGCATCGGTGGATTTTTCGGTGGGTTTGTAGTATTTGTGGGTGATGCCCTTTTCTTCAGCGTACTTCTTCAGGCCTTCCCATGCGCCTTGGTTGAAGGATTTGTCGTCGATGGTCCCAATGTCGGTGATCAGTGCCAGCTCATACTTGCCTTCTTCGGCCGCCGGAGCGGTGGTCGCCGGCGCTGTGGCGGTCTCGGTCGTCGCCGCCGGCTTCGTGCCGCAGGCAGCCAAAGAGAAGGCCATCGTCAGCACCATCCACAGAGCCAATATCTTTTTCATACGCTTCATACTTTTTCCTCCCTCGATTTTCTTTTTTTTGTATTTTGAGCATCCTCCATGGGTTGATTCATGGGGGCCAATACAAACAGAAGCAGAAGAAGCATCAATCCCTGGCCAGAGGGACGTCCGCCGGCCCGAAGGCCAAGGGTAAAAGCTCGCTAAGGGTATAGATTTTATAATCGGTTTCTGATTTTGCCATAATAATCTGAAAATTACCTTTGCAAAACTCCGTCATGACCTGACGACAGACACCGCAAGGGGCGAAATAGGCCAGCTGGTCCAGCGGGGTGTCCCGGTGCCCGCCCACCACGGCGATGGCCATGAATTCCCGCACCCCTTCGGAAACCGCCTTAAAGAAGGCGGTCCTTTCCGCGCAGTTGGAGGGAGAAAATGAAGCGGACTCAATGTTGCAGCCCCGATAGATCCTGCCGTCGGCCGTCAGCAGCGCCGCACCCACACAATACCCCGAATAGGGTGCGTAGGCCTGCTCCCGCGCCGTAAAAGCCTCTCTGATCAAGCGTCCGTAATCCATGGCTGCAGCTTCCATCTTGAAAACCAGATCCTTTCCCTTTAGTATTGGTTGCTGATCTGTTCTTCCAGCAGCTTGATGGCTGAGCTGGTGCCCAGCCGTTCGGCCCCCGCTTGGAGGAACCGGACCATATCCTCTCGGGAACGGATCCCGCCGGCTGCTTTGATCTTAACCTTGGGGCCCAAATGCTTTTTAAATAGTTCGACATCCTCCAGGGTCGCTCCTGCCGAACCGAAGCCCGTGGAGGTTTTTATGTAGTCCGCGCCGGCGTCCGTCACGCACTGGCACAGGAAGATCTTTTCGGTCTCGGTGAGATAGCAGGTTTCAATAATCACTTTTAAAATTCTATCCCCCGCAGCCTTTTTAAGTGCGGCGATTTCCTCTTGTACGGCGTCCAAGTCACCGTTTTTGACATCGCCGAGATTGATGACCATATCCAGTTCCGAGGCGCCGTCGGCAATGGCCTGGCGGGTTTCGGACAATTTAGCCTCACGGGTGCTATAGCCTAATGGAAAGCCGATCACGGTACAGATGACCAGTTGGTCGCCGTAAGCTTCGCGGATTCGATGGACATAAGCCGGAGGAACGCAAACAGAAGCGGTTCCGAATTGGATCGCTTCCTCACAGAGTTTTTGGATGTCTGCCCAGCTAGAAACGGCTTTCAGCAAAGTATGATCAACGTGCTTGAGAATTTCAGAATCTTCCATCCTAACCCCCCCTGATCATAGTGTCATCCCGATTCGATTGTCATTCTCATCATAGTATATTCGTTTGATTATGTCCAGTCTTGTAAATGACTAAAACCTATTCGGCTCGGGCCGATCATAAAATAAAAAAGATGAACCGCCATTGGCCGCAGGGAGGATAGGCCAAGACCGTTCATCAAAAGGGAGGGGGACAAAGGTAAGCATTGCCTGCTGTCAGCGCATGAATCGAGGGATCCCCAAGGTCGTTTTAAAGATGATTCACTGCGATCCTGGCGGCATAAAAGTTGATTTCCGGTGTATCCGGTTCTGCAACGCAGCCGGGGGTGATCATAAGGCCGTTCCGTCCGGCATTTTGGACCGCTTCTTTCACATGGCCTGAAATTTCTTCATGGTTTGCCGTTGAGAGCCATTTCTCATTGATGCCGCCCAGAAAACACTTGTCGGAAAGCTTTCTGGCTTCATCCATGCCGGGGCTTGTCCAGCGGTCATGCCAATTCAGACAATTGACAGGGTATTCCGCAATTTTTTGGAACATCGTGTTGTCCCCATGGATATGGGCAATATTGAAATAGGTGATATCTTTATAGGCTTCGATGACTTGAAGGTCATAAGCTGCACCAAATTCGTCGTATTCCGCTTCCGTGACCCAATCTGTATTGGCACATTGGGTTGCAAAAAAGAACCCGGCAACGCCTGCTTCGATATTGGCCTTCACAAAATCGATGGTTGTCTCTGTAATAGCTTTCAGGGCATGATGCACATCCTCCGGATGGGATCTCATATCCTCGAAGACCCGGGCTCCGGCCAGCTTTTTAGCCGTCGTCAAAGGACTGAATATGGTCTGGACGTATGGCAGTTCTTCGCCTTTTAATTGCTTCTGAAGCTGTCTGGCCAGCAGGAGTTGCTTTCCGTGGGCACCGAAGCAGCCCGGCAGCGGTTCAATTTCTCTCCATTCTTTGACGTCCTGAATGGCGAACTTTCTTTCCATCACCGGTTGGGTTTTCGTACAGTAGAAGGTGCAGCTCAATCCAAAGTCATGGGCACTATAATTGCCATACGGCATCATTTTGATGAAATCCATATCATAATTACGGGCGATCTGGATCTGGGCTTCCGCCAACTGGACCGGGTCTTGATCGACGTGAGGGATATGGTACCAGATGCTGAAGGGCGGCCGGTCGACATCCTTTTTCTGAATGGCCGCAAGAATACGTTCTTTCCTCGTCATGATTTCCATTTGAGTTTTTCATCCCTTCTCTAATAAGATACTAGGCTGCCTGAGCATTCTTTTTCCGGTCCAGCCAACGCTTGAAGTCCGGCCAGAACGGCGAAAGCAAGAAAATCAAGTCGATCGCCAGCAACGCCATCGGCAGGGGCCTGAACAAGGTTTCTGCAAAATTTCCGCCCAGAAGCTGCATGGTTCTCCGGAACTGGATTTCTACATTTTTGCCGAGAACAAAGGCCAAGACAAAAGGCGCCATGGAAAAATTGGCCCGGGTCATGTAGTAGCCGATGATTCCGAAGACTAAGATCACCAGCATGTCAAAGGCCATATTGCGGAAAGTATAGGCGCCCAATATACAGAAAGCGCCCACCACGGGGATCAGGATGCTGTTGGGAACCTTCGTGATCTTTGCGTAAATCGGCGCCCCGAACATACCAATCAGCAAAATGAAAAAGTTTGCCGCCAAGATGCCGAAAATCAAGCCGTAGGCAATCGAAGCGTGCTGAGAAAACAATTTGGGTCCCGGAGCCAGCCCGTGAATCAGCAAGCCTCCTAAAAACAACGCCGAAGTTCCGTTGCCGGGAATACCCAGGGTCAGCAAGGGGACCAACGATCCGCCCACAACGCCGTTGTTCGCCGCTGAAACACAGGCCAAGCCCCGTTTGTTGCCTTTGCCGAACGTATCCGGGTTCGGGTCGGTTTTCTTTGCAATATTGTAGCTGATGCCGGCCGCCACGGTGGTTCCGGCACCGGGAATGATCCCGACAACGGTCCCGATGATCGAAGACCAGACATTGGTTGTCAGCATTTTCATTTGTTCTTTAAACGGAATGATCGCGCTGCCCTTGATCGCTTCCTCGCCGATGGCGATGGTTTTTCTTTTTTCTGCCACGAGAATCATGACCTGGGATACTGCGAACATGCCTAATACAACAGGCAGCAAGGGAAGTTCGTCATAGAGCTGGTTGATTCCGAAATTCAACCGGGTCATGCCGGTGATTCCATCCAAGCCGATTTCGGCACACAAGAAGCCCAGCATCGCGCTGATCAGGCCTTTCAGCATGCCATCCTTGGACAAGCCTACAATGATCACGATACCCATCATGGTCGTCAGGAACAGTTCAAGAGGTCCGAATCTGACCGCGATCTGGGCTAAAGGCGGTGCGATAAACAGCAAAACCACCGAGCCGATGATCCCGCCAATAAAAGCACTGACGGTAGTGATTCCCACGGCTTGCAGCCCCTGACCTCGAACGGTCATGGGATAGCCGTCAAGGGTCATGAATAATGAGTCCGAAGTTCCGGGGGTATTGATCAGCACCGCGGTAATATTACCGCCATAGGATGCGGTCACATAGATTGCGCCTAAGGTGATCAGCCCCGTCATTGGTTCAAGATTGAACGTCAAAGGCAGAAAGATGGCGATCCCGGTATCTGCTGACATTCCTGGCAAAGCGCCCAGGATAGCTCCTACCACTGAGCCAATCGTCAGCCATAGAACATTGGTAAAGCTCAATGCTTGAGCGACGTATTCTAAAAACATATATTACGCTCCTTGTATGAATAATCTAAATTAAATTATTCAATTCAAATCCATTCAGCCAGCATCCCCATCGGAATCTGCATTCCTAAAAGCAAGTCAAAGAATAAGAAAATAATCAAAGGCATCGATACCGCCACGATGGCCATCAGCTTATGATTCCTTTGTCCTAAAAGATACATCGTTACATATAAATAAACAGGGGTCGAAAAATAAAAACCCACAAGGGCCGCCAGCCCAATATAAAGCAGGAGGATCAGTGCAAAGATCACGGCTTCCCGGCTGCCGCTGAAATCCATCGTTTCCTTGTTCCCTGCCTTGCTTCTGTAGGTTTTGATCAGAAGCACCGTTGCCAAAACCATGGCCGCGATGCTGATGAAGGTTGGAAACATTCTGGAGGCATCGTCTTTGATTGAGGTTGCAGAAAAGAGAAATGCCCCGGCCCAAATATAGAGGAAGATGACAGAAAGGTAATTGTAATTGAATTCTTTCTTCTCTGGTTTGGTTGTCACAAAAACACCACCTTATCGGATTGCTTGGGATGGATCCAAGAGGCCGCTGGCCTCTTGGATCCATAGGGCGTCACAAAACCATGGACCATAAAAAACGCTTACTGCCAGGGATCAGCATCCCAGAGGGTTTGCAGACCGTTGCGGATGGTCGTGAAGTTGCTTGACAATTCGGTGCCGCTCAAGCTGTCCACAGGGATCTGCATTTCCTTGACTTTTGCCTGGACTTCGGGATCGGCGGCTGCTGCAAGGAAGCAATTCTCAAGGTATTGACGGATGGGTTCCGGAGTTCCGGCAGGTGCGCCGATACCGCGCATATTGACCTGCATCACATCGTAACCGGATTCCTGATACGTGGGAACGTCTGGCAGGAATGCGGAGCGTTCCTTGTCGCCGGTGGCCAGAATCTTGAGGTCGTCGATATAAGGGGTGGTGTCCGTGATGTTCAGACAAAATGCATCCAGATGGCTGCCGACCACACCGGTCAGGACTTCGGGTTCACCATCGAAGGCAATGACGTTGAATTGAGCGCCGGAGGCTCTTTCGAGAAGCTTCACGGTCAGCCCTTCCTGGCCGATCGTTGACGTCACGCCGATGCTGACTTTGCCGGGGCGGGCTTTCGCATCTTCAACAAGTTCTTTCAAGCTGGCGTATTTGGAGTCTTTTTTCACGCCGATGGCACCGGGGTCACTCATCATATTGTAAATAAAGGTCAGTTTTTCCATTTCATAGGGCACATCTTCTGCAACCGTTGAAATCAGCATCGCGCTGGGGGTGAATCCAATCGTATAACCGTCCGGTTTGGCATCCGCCAGGTAAGACCAGCCGATCCGGCCGCTGGCGCCTTCCTTGAAGGTATAGACGAAGCCGTGGTCCCAGCCCTCCATTTTCTGGATCTTATCCGCAAGAACCCTGAAATAAGCTTCCTGGACAGAGCCTGCGCCAAATCCATAGATATACAGGATCTCTTTATTGGGGAAATCTTCAGGAACGCCTTCAGGTCTTAACTTGGAAACTTCTTTGCCCGTATCCGTTGCCGCAGCGGGAGCTGTTTCTGTTTTTGGGGCTGTGCTTCCGCAGCCGACCAGGGCAAGACACATCAGCGCGGCCAATGCCAGTGCAATCAACGCTTTACTTCTCTTTAACATGATTATTTAGCCTCCTCAAATCCATTTGTTTTTCTTAACAACGGTGCAACATCACATCAAGGATCACATTGTCAGTTTCTTTCATCCCTTTGTTGGAAACCAAAGCAAGATTTTTAATGGTCTGTTCCGGTGAATCTCCCAAAATACCATTGTCTGAAGGAACGGTGATATTCTGCAGGGCCAATGCCGCCGCGTCGATGGCAGCATCCGAAGCAACCGCCAGCTTGCAGGCGCAGCCTAGCTTTGCCCCGTCGCAGAACATGCCGGAAACGCCGGCGATGGTGTTGTTGATGGCATAACCGATTTGTTCTTTATTCCCGTCTTGTAAATAGGTAAGCCCCGCGGCACATCCGACGCCGGCAGCGACACCACAGCCGCATATGGGTGTCAGTGCTCCCAAATACACCTTGACAAAAATTGTAACGAGATGACTCAACGCAACGGCACGAATGATCTTTTCCTTTGAAATCCCCCTTTCACTCCCGATGATTGAAATAGGCAAAATAGCAACCAAACCGTGATTGCCTGATCCAGCACTGCTCATAACCGGTAATGAGCAGCCTGCCATCCGCGCTTCAGAGGCCGCCGCCGTCAAGGCTTTGGCACGCCCTTCGGTATCATCCGCCCGCCGATAAAAATGCGGGCCAATGCCGATGCCTAATTTTCCGGTGAGACCTTCCTCCGCGACCCGGCGGTTCATGTCGATCCCATCCTGAATAAAGGCCAGATCCTCAATGGGTATATGATCGGCAAAGTCGACCAGCTCGTTGATCGTAAACTGCTTGATCTCGAATTTGATCTGCTTCTTATCGGGTAATTTGTCCGCGGCCGCGCCTTCGTCGATCACTTCGACATTATCCTCGGCAAGAGGCTTGCCATTGATACCTTCGTATACGATGTTCGTGTGGGATTTTTCGATGATGACTCGGCTGCTGTTCTTTTCTCCTACAATATCAACACAGATGTACAGGCCTTCAACGTCTTTGTTCAGCGTCAGTTTAATGATTTTCTGAGCAACCAAGGCCTGGGCCACGGACACATCCGCATCGGTTGCCCCCTTCAGAACCTCAAGGCCGTATTCTGATTTGCCTGCAACCAAGGACAGAGCCGCGGCAAATTCCAGACCGCGTTCACTGGTGCCTGGGATTCCAACATTCAAGCCATTCTTCAAGATGTTCTTGTCAACGACGATCCTGACCTCTTTGATTTTCTCGTTCAAGAGTTCTTTGGCCCGTGCCACGGCAAGCGCAACAGCTCCCGGCTCAGTGCATCCAAGCGCCGGCGCTACCTGGTCCTTGAGGATTTTAATAATGAGCGGCTGGTTCATCATTGCGATTTTCGAGGATTTTTTGTTGGATTGTTCCGTTGTCTCATTTGCCATTTTCATACACACTTTCTGCTCGCTGATTGCGGTTCCCATATCATCCTTCACCTTCTAAAACAAAATTTTCTTTCGTCCATTAAATACAAGCATTTTTCATGCCAATTAGATTTATTAAACGAAAGCGGTGAGGAATTTAAGTGCGCACCATGTTTTCAAGGTTTTTTAATGCTCTCTCCCGTTTGCGATAGGCTTGGGAACGCCGCCGCCCGACCTTGGATTTTCAAGGTTGAGAATCGCCATTCTCTTCTCCCCGTGACTCCTTTGCGTTTTTTTGAGTCCATTCCTCGTTTTTATTATTCTCAATACTGTTTTCTCATTTTTGAGAGTCAAGGGCAAGGCTCCGGCTCCTACTTTTTGAGCAAATCATATTCATTAAGTTTGCGATACAGGGTCGCTTGGCTGATTCCCAGCGATTTTGCCACCGCGATTTTATCCTGCGTGGACGCTGCATTTTTAAGGGCTTCTTTTATGATCGCTTTTTCATATTCACTAAGCCGTTTCTCAAGATCCAGCGATGATTGTTCTTTCATCGCCATGCTGCCCTTCAGATAATCCGGCGCATCTTCAATCGTGATGATCGGCGTTCTGGCCATATTGACCATATATTCGACCGCATTCTCCAATTGGCGCAAATTCCCCGGCCAAGCGTAACACTCCATGACCGACAACAGCGATTCGGAAAATACATGGGGCTGTTTCCCAAGCAGATGCACATATTTGTGTAAAAAATGCAGTGCCAGGAGTTCGATGTCTTCTCGCCGTTCCCGCAAAGGCGGTAGCCGCAAGGGGATGACGTGAAGACGATAAAACAGTTCCTCTCTGAATTCCCCCGTTTCCACCATGGTTGTAAGATTTTTATTGGTCGCGGCAATGATGCGCACATCGACTGGGATGCTTTCACTGCCGCCGACCCGGTCAATGACCCGTTCCTGCAGCACGCGCAACAGTTTCGGCTGCATGGCCAGGGGCAGATCTCCGATTTCATCTAAAAACAAGGTGCCCCCCTGGGCCAGTTCAAATTTACCGGGCTTGCCCTGCCGTTTGGCTCCTGTAAAAGCGCCTTCGTCATAACCAAACAATTCGCTTTCCAAAAGCGCTTCCGGAATCGACGAACAGTTCACGGCAATAAAGGGCTTGCTGCTTCGGTTGCTGGCGCCATGAATCGCGCGTGCCAAAAGCTCTTTGCCTGTGCCGCTTTCGCCCGTAATAAGCACGGTCGAAGTACCCAAAGCGGCCCGTTGAGCTTTTTGCAGTACTGAGAGAAAGTTGGCCTGATTGCCCAGCATATTTTGGAAGGCATGCATCTGATTGACCGCACTCAAGGTTTCCTGCATCTGCTTTTCCAACAGCCGGTTTTGTTCGGCCAGCTGCAGCTTGCTTTGAAGCAGATTGGCCATATGCCCGAGGAACTGCAGCAATTTAGGTGAATTGTTCTTGATTTTTGTCTTTTGCTCTTCCGTAAACGCAATCAATCCGATCACGCCCACCGCCGTATGGTTCAGGATGATTGGATATCCGATGGTTGCCAGTTCACCGCAATGCTTCCGGTATTCACACTCTTGACAGGCAAACACCTCATGGTTATCCTCAATAACGCCCGGCTCAAGGGTTTTCAGGATCCGCTGATAAAAAGACCCATGCGGGATCGGCATACCGAGCTGCTGACTGTAGGGGCCTGTTCCCCCGGCCCGGATACAGTCCTGGTCAACGATGGTAGCCTCAATCTCTAAAACCTGGGCAATGGTTTCGGTATATTCCTGAATATATTCCTTAGCTTCCTGAATCAGATTCATCATAACCTCCACATCCGCATTGCCGTCAAGGCGTTGCTTTTAATATTTCCAAAACCGTCTGATCCCGGTCTTCCTTTCCAAGTCTGCATATCAAAGAAATCTTTTGGATCGTCCCCTTCAGGCTGGCGGCGACAACCCCCTCATCCGGATTGACCATGGTGCCCGCCAAGGCAAGAAAAGCTGCCAGCACGGCTTCACTTGCGGCAGAGGCTAGCTTTAGCGCGCATCCACCTTTCGCTCCGTCACATAAAACTCCCGCCAGGCTGGCCATGGCATTTCGGGCCGCGCCTTCGACTTGCTCGATCGAACCGCCCATCATCCAGGCAACCGCCGCCGCCACGCCCGGTCCGGCCGAAGTCGCTGTGCCGCAAATCAAGGGAAACCACTCGATTTGCTGATTGATATAAATCGTCACTAAAAATCCCAGGGCTAAACCTTTCAGCATCCTTTCCCGGGGGAGCTTTTTATTTCTGGCCACCACCGAAATCGGCAGCGCTACCATGATCCCTTGATTTCCGCTGTCCATCATGCCCATAACGGGGTGCTTCAAACCTCCCAGCCGCCCATCACAGGCCGATGCCACCGCAATGCGTACTTGAGTGATCATATCCTCCTGGAGCAATTTTAATTCAACGAGGTCTTTCAACCCATGTCCCGTGCCGAGTCCGGCCCGATATTCCATCCCTTTCTCAGCCATCGCTTCGTTCATCCTGACGCTTTCCAGAAGAAAATCCAACTCTTCCTCAGAAAAAGCCTCGACAATTCGGATCAAGTCGGCCAGCTCCAGCGAAAACAAAGCAGCCCCGTCATCGATTCGCGGCTTCAGCCCTGTTGGCGTTTCCCCGTCACGAACCGGTTTTCCGTTCATAACAATTCTCCGCATATTGGTGTAATTGCGTTCCGTCCATGTTTCGACCGTGTTCTTCTCACCTTTTGCCCGGATATGGATATAGACTGCCTCCTGAGATGAATCCGCCACGGTCAGCCGAAACCGGCCTTCTGCCCTCAAGGCCATGGCTTGCTTTAGAACGGCCGGACTAATGTTATCCAGCAGGTCCAAGCCGCGGTCAGGTCCGTCATAGACCAAGCCGATGGCGATCGCCAATTCAATGCCCGTCTCAGAGGATCCGGGGATCGTTACCGCAAAAGTGTTCTTATACATGCTGCTGCTGATTTCCATTTCCATGGAAATCAGCGGCTCGTTCAGAACCTGTATGGTTCTCGCGGTCGCCAGCGCGATGGCCGCCTGCGCCTCACTGCCCACATTCGCTCTCAGTTCATGTTTCAATATTGCCAAAACCCTTTTCTCCGACATTGGCAAGCCTCCCATAACCCTTCGTTTCTTCGTTCAAAGTGCGCTGAAGTCAACATTCCGAGACGGATGGACCTCGTTGCATTGTCTGATTTTTATGCAATATCCATGCCAGCTTGCTTTGCCAATAAAACAAAGGCATCGTCTTATGAAGGCCTTGCACGGATTATCAGTTCTGAGAACACCCATGGGCTCACGCTTATTATAATACATTTTTTCAATCTTCGACACTGCTTTATCAATTCTGGTAATAATTTTTCATAAACGAGAAAGGGCGATGCCCCCTCCTTTGATTAGAAGGGCGATCGCCTTTTTCCCCGATGGATTATATTTCCGGTCATTCTTTGTCAATTGACCAAAATCCCCTGGACCATCAAAAAGACCTGCTGAGCTGTAAAATACAGTTCGTATTGGGCCTCCGCGCAAGCATTGGCAGCCTGCGCCTTGCTCTGCTCAGCCGTCTGAAGTTCGCTTCTAGCCAGGAAACCCATATCATATTTCAGTTTGCTGGCCAGATAATCCAACTCAGCCCGCTGGGCTTTGGTCTTTGCGGCCGCCAGATTCGCTTTGGCGGCCCTCAGATTGTCCAGATTTGTTGCCACTTTGCTTTTCAAGCTGTCCACTGCCTCTTCATAACTCAACGCCACCCCTGTGGCGGAAATCGACAGCAATTCGGACTGTTCATCCTTTCCCATCCGGTCATAATCCTTGATTTGTTCATCCAGATCCTCAAGGCTGCGCTCGGCCTGCTCCAGAGACAATGAATTTTCCAGGGCGTATTCCTGAACTTCCTCCCCATTGAATTCGGTCTGATACGTCCCAAGCTCCGGCGGATCTGCCAGCGAAAAGGCTTCCCCTTCCGGCAAACCCAGATAAACACGCATGGAATCCTCATTGGTTTCCTGGATAGCTTTGAGTGTATCCAGAGCTTTTTGCGCATCGGTAGCTTTCTGTTCCGCCGTTTCAACAGCGGCTGCCGTACTGTTTCCAAAAATCAGCTTGATCGCTTCCAGGTCCCGGGCGGCTTTGGCGATCTCCAGGTTCTTTTCCTGCAAGGCAATCTCTTGTTCACCCATCAGCAAAGTGATGTAGAGCTTTTCTGCATCATAGCGCACTTTGGGCTTGAGCTGCTCCAGCTCCTTTTCTGAGTCTTCCGCGTTGCTCACCGCGCTCTCAAAGCTGTTTTGCAGGGAATAGAGGGCGTTGGAGGCGCTGCTGGTCTCATCCCCGTCGCCGCCGTTATACCAGTATTCAAACACCGCGATTTGGTAGGATGTCCGGGCAGATTCCTGCTGCAGCTCAGCTTTGGCCAGATCCGCCTCTTGTTTGATGATGTCATGGCTGTTGCTTTCAGCCAGGTCCCCCGCCTCTTGAAAGGTGTATTGCCGGATGGTGTCCGCCGCCATCAACGTGCCGGAGGTCGCCGGCAGGAGGGAACCGCCCCACACCATTCCAGCCGTCAGCAGGCTCAGCAGCTTGACCGCCACGGACCTCCGGTCCTTCGTTTCTCTGATTATTTCACTCATAATAAACCCCTTCCGTCTTTCATGGCTTGACCGCCCTTCCTTCCCGGCTTGCTCCGATCACTGGATTCCAGCGGTCTATTGGTACCTCAGCGCCTCGATCGGATTCAGCCTTGCCGCCTGATTGGCTGGATAGACGCCAAACACAACGCCAATGATCAGAGAAAATCCAAAGGAAACGACGACCACCGGAATCGAAACCGCTCCGGATAAACTGGGCACCAAGGCTCCAACGATTTTGGTGATGGCCACTCCGAAAAATATCCCGATCAAGCCGCCGGTGCAGCTCAGAACCATCGCCTCCACCAAGAATTGAGTGAGGATGTGCCGTCTTTTCGCGCCTATGGCTTTGCGAATGCCGATCTCCCGGGTTCGCTCGGTCACGGACACCAGCATAATATTCATAATGCCGATGCCGCCGACGATCAGGGAAATCCCTGCAATACCCCCCACCAGGAGGGACATGGTGGCCGTGGTTTCTTCCAAGGTCTCCAGAACCTCGGTTTGGTCGAAGATATTATAAAGGTCATCATCCTGGTATTTTTCGTACAAAAGCTGCTCCAAGGCACTTTTGACCGACTCCACCTGTTCCGCCGAAGCAACGGAAATGCTTACTTGCCGGATATTGCCATTGCGGAGAAGCCTTTGGGCCGTGGTGTAAGGCATGATCAGCCGCAGGTCGGAAGAGCCTGAGCTGGTGGAGCCTTCACTTTCGAGCACCCCGATCACCGTAAAATTGCCGCCGCTGATCTTGATGTTCTGCCCGACCGGATCTTCCCCTTCATATAATGTATCGGCAATTTCAGATCCGATCACCGCCACTAGCTGCCGGCTTTCCACATCCATATCCGCGATGTTCCGGCCCTGGGCCAGGGTCAGCTGATTCATCGCCATATAATCCGAGGACGATCCGATCAAACTGGCCGTTGTGGATTCCGTGCCCGCTTTGACTTCCGCGCTGCCGGAGACGATCGGGGCAATTTTATCAAGGCCGTCGATCAGGTTCCATTGATCCATCTCGTCTTCCGTCAGCGTCCCGATGTTGCCGCGGCCCATAATGTTCACGGTCAGCAGATTGGAGCCCATGCTGGAAATGCTTTCGGTAATGGATGAGGTGGTGCCGTTGGCCAGGGACACCAGGACAATGACCGCCGCCACACCAATGATAATGCCCAGCATGGTCAGAAAGGAACGGAGTTTGTTGCTGGTGATGCCGTTGATTCCCAGCCGTATGGATTGCCCTATTTTCATCGGATCACCTTCTCATCGGAAACGATGCAGCCATCCTGGATCCGGATCTTCCGGTCTGCCTCGTCAGCTTGGATGTTGTTATGGGTGATCAAGATAATGGTATGTCCCTGGCTATGGAGATTATGGATCAGCTCCGTGACTTCCTTGCCAGAGCGACTGTCCAGGTTGCCAATGGGTTCGTCTGCCAGAAGGATCGGCGGGTTCCCTGCCAAAGCGCGTGCGATGGCCACCCTTTGCTGCTGGCCGCCGGAAAGTTCCATAGGCTTGTGCTTGGCCCGGCTGGTCAGCCCCACTTTATCCAAGGCTTCCATGGCCCGGTTATGGCGCTCCCTGACACTTGCCCCACGGTAAAGCAGGGGCAGTTCCACATTTTCAATCGCCGTCAGTCTGGCCAATAAATTGAAGTTCTGAAAAATGAAGCCGATCTTCTCGTTTCGGATCACAGCCTGCTGATCCTGGGTCATTTGAGCCACCATTTTGCCATCCAGCGCATAGGTGCCGGAATCCGGCACATCCAGACAGCCGATCATGTTCATCAAGGTGGACTTGCCGGAGCCGGAGGGACCGATGATGGCCACAAACTCTCCTTCGTCCACATGAAAATTCACATTTTGAAGGGCATAAACCGGTTCTCTGCCCATGTTGTACGTTTTGCAAATTTGCTTCATATCCAGCATACTGTTCCTCCTAACCCCGTCCGCCCTGCATTCCGCCGCCGGAGCCGGAGGGCGGTTCGCCGCCTCCCATAGCCATGCCGCCCATCATGCCCATTTCCATTCCCCGCGCATCCTCGGTGGCGGCGGTGGCGGTTCTGCCTTCCACAAGAATCTCCTGGCCTTCCTCCAGTCCGGACAAGATCTCCACATAGTCGTCATTGCTGATGCCGGTGGTAACGATCACCGCATTGGCTGGCAGGCTTTTTTTCTTGGCTTCTGTCGTGCCGGAGGTTTCTGTTGCGCCATCGGTGCCGGCCGCATCTCCGGGCGCCGCGGCGGAGGCTTCTTCCTTGCTGGTTGATGTTCCGGTTTCCTCAGCCAAAAGGACATATTTCTGCCCCTGACTGACATGGACCGCATTGATGGGCACCAGCAGCGCATCCTCCGACTGATCCACGACGATTTCCAGGCTGGTGGTCATGCCCACTTTCAAACCTTCCCAATCCGTGATCTCAATAACCACCCAGTAATAGGCCACATTGCTGGATACGGCTCCCTCCTGGGCAATGCGGACCACCTTGCCGGTGTAGCTCTTTCCGGCCAGTGCGTCGGCTGTGATATGGACCGCCTGGCCAATGGCGACTTTTTCGATGTCCAGCTCATCCACATCGAACACCACCTGCATCCGGCCGGAATCCACCACCTTGCCCAGGCTTTCGCCGGAATCCAAACTGTCTCCCGCCTGAAGGAAGGTGTTTTCCGGTCCATCGCTGGTGGCTGCCGCATAATAGTACCCATCAAAATCAGCGGTCAATGTGGTTTTCTTTTGCTTCAGCTGGTCTTTTGCAATCTCCATCTCCGATTTCGCCTCGGAAATCTGAGACTCCAGGGAGGTGCTCGTCATCTGATATAAGGGCGTGCCCGCCTGGATCATTTGGCCTTCTTTAACATACAGCTTGGTCACGACCCCGTCTGCGGAAGCCTTGATTTCGGTTTCAGTCTGAGGCTCCAGCATGACAGCCACCCTGGCGCCGGTCCCCTGATGATACGCCTGAGCATAGGTTTCGGAGGCGATCCGCTGACCCTGGTCCGTCTTGATGCTGAAGATCAAGTAATTCATTCCATTGCAAGAGGTCAGGGTGGGTTCCCCATCGATGGTCGCCATCAAATGGGTCCCGTATTCCAGCAGATCAATTTCAAGTTTGTTGCCGCCGACCCAGCTTTTACCCTGTTCTTCCGGGATCTTCATAGTCATTTTCTGAGTATCGGCCAAGGTCATCAAGACGGTGTTCTTGCTGACCGTCTGATTGGCTTTGACATTGACGCTCAAGACCGTGGAATCGTCCTCTGCCGACGAATTCAGACTCACCCGGTCTTGCTCCAATTCTTCCAGCTGGTATTCGTATTGGGACAGCACCTGGACTGATGCGTCCACCTCCGGGCAATCCAAAGTATAAAGAACCTGTCCGGCCGTGACCTTTTCTCCGTCCTCGACTTCGACAGTCAGGACCGTGGATGCCCCGGGGGCCGCCAGCGCTTGCTCCCTTGCCGTTTCCACAGAGCCCGTTCCGGTCACCATGGAAATAATGTCGCCCCGGATCACCTTGGCGGTCTGGACGGTCGATGTCTGCTCCTTTTGAACGCTCTCCTTTGTTTTAAAATAGCAATAGCCGCCTCCGGCGATGGCCGCCAGCACCACCCCCCAAACGACCCATTTCCGATATTTGCCAAACCGCGCCACAAAAATTCCTCCTTGCCTCTTTACCGACCGATCGTCGGGACGATCAGCTCCTTATGTCTATTATCATAGAAATATGTTGTGACGGTCTTGTGAACATCAGGCAAGGAATGTGAAATATATTCTTTCTCGAACATGCTGCGTTGCCATAATCTGCAAATTTTTGATATAGTAAATAAAAGGATTAATGATTTGGCTCGACTCCAAATGGAAGGGAACCCCCAACATGGAACAAAAGCGCGGTTTGATCTATCTTTCGGCGACAATCTATACGCTCATCACCGGCTTCTCTTTCCTCTTCGGGAAAATTGCCCTGAAGTATGCGGGCCCTATGGATATCCTGGCCCACCGCTTCTCTGCGGCATTGATTGCTCTGATGGCCGTGCAGCTGTTCCGAGGCACCTTCTGCAAACTCACCCGGGCAAAATTCATCCGGATTCTACCCCTGGCCGTGTTTTACCCCCTGCTGTTTTTCACCTTTCAGACCTATGGATTGCAAAGAGCCTCTTCATCCGAAGCGGGCATCATTTTCGCCGCCATCCCAATCTTTACCTGGATCCTGGCTGCTGTATTTCTGAAAGAAAAGACCAACCGGATTCAAAAGCTATGCATCTTAGCCTCGGTTTCCGGCGTGGTCTATATTTCCTGGCAAAACAGCGCCGGCCAGAACTTTGCCGTTTCAAGAGGCATCCTGCTGCTCCTGGTTTCAGCCCTTTCCTATGCCGCTTACAGCATCCTTGCCAAAAAAATGACCCGGCGCTTCAGCAGTGCAGAACTCAGCTGTCCCATGATCATCATCAGTTTTATATGCTTCAATCTGCTGGCGCTCGGCCGGCATCTTTACAGCGGCAGCCTTTCGGACTTCTGGCTGCCCTTGTCCCGTGCCGACTATGTGGCAGCCATCGCCTACCTCGGCATCCTGTCCTCCCTGGTGACCGCCTTACTGACCAACTATGTCCTCTCCAAACTTGAGGCCTCAAAAATGTCCGTTTTTGGCAACCTGGCTACCGTCATTTCGATCTTCGCCGGTTTCCTTTTCCTTAAAGAGCAGCTCACCCCGCACCACATCATCGGATCCATCCTGATCGTCGGCGGTGTTCTGGGCGTAAATTTTCTCGGAGACGAGCGGCTTAAACATTGACAAGCCCCCCCATTTTTGATACCATGGAGAACGTCAAGTCGGTGCGGAGCCGTGGTGTAGTGGCCTAACATGCCTGCCTGTCACGCAGGAGATCGCGAGTTCGACTCTCGTCGGCTCCGCCAAACATCTCCCTCTTAATGAGGAACGAATTTAGAGGGAGAGTTCACATGCTGAAGCGCAGCGAAAGCAGGTGTTCCGACATTTGACACTGCATGATCCCGCGCTTAGAAAAGAAGTTCGTCGTCATGCATGATTTTCCAATTCCATACTTATGGGCAATTAGCTCAGCCGGTTAGAGTACGTGCCTCACATGCACGGGGTCGAGGGTTCGAGTCCCCCATTGCCCACCATTTCAACATAAGTACAGCAAGGCTTTACGCCTTGCTGTTTTTCTTTTGCCCGTTTGGATTCTCCTATGAGGCAGTCGGTCCACCCTCTATGACCCTTTTTCACTCTATGACTGGTTGGGTATGTCGATGACGCCATTCAGCACGAGCCTTGGCCGATAGGGATACTGGGCCATACTTTCCCGGGTCGTAACCCCCGTCAGTACAAGGATCGGGTCCAGACCGCTCTCGATCCCGGCAATGACATCCGTATCCATCCGATCCCCGATCATCGCAGCCTCCTCGGAATGGACGCCAAGCATTTGCAGGCCGGTCCTCATCATCAGCGGATTCGGCTTGCCTACATAATAAGCCTTTTTCCCGGTCGTATACTCAATCGGCATAATAAACGCCCGGCAGGCTGGCAATATTCCTTCTTTTCCCGGACTGGTCAAATCATAGTTTGTGCCAATCAATCGCGCACCGTTGCCAACAAGCCTGATGGCCCTGGCGATGTGATTATAGTTGTAGTTTTTCGTTTCCCCGACCACCACGTAATCCGGATCCACATCATTGTACTCTATACCGGCTCCATATAAAGCATTGAATAACCCCGCCTCCCCGATCACATAGGCACTGCAGCCGGGATTCTGCCGGCTCAAAAAATTGGCCGTGGCTAATGCGCTGGTATAAAAATGCTTCTCCTCCAATGATCTTGCTTTCTTGTTCGCTACTATCCTAATGGACTTGTTTATTCTTTCCATCAACACATCGTAAATCTTTTGTAAATACTCGGAAAGTGCCGTTTTGTGTCGAGAGAACGCCGTTTTCCTGCGATCCATGCCGGCGGATCGCTCATTTTCAGTTTGTTTACCTTCTTTTTACCTTTCTTTGAATATCGCTTTACAATTCTTCCTTATAGTAAAAACAAGCACAGAAACTTCGAAAACAAAAGGAGCGACCATCATGAAGATTTTAAGTAAGATCAAACATTTTCAGGCTTCTGCAAAACGCTTGGCTTTTCTAGGCTTGGCAGGCATTTTGCTGGTAAGCGCCGCGGGCTGCGGTAGCAGCGCCCCTGGTGACAAAGCGGCCACAACCCAGACGGCTCCGGCACAGCAGACATCGGCTGCAGCCAAGACCGTGATCCAGGTCATCGGCTCAACCTCGGTCGAGCCCCTCATGACCGCCCTTTCAGACCGCTATTCGGCCAAAAACCCCAACGTTAGCCTTCAGCTCCAAGCCCCCGGCTCCTCCGCCGGCATCAAGGCCGCCAATGACGGCAGCGCCCAAATCGGCATGAGCTCCCGCGCACTAAAAGGCGATGAGCTTAACTGGGGCCTGAACGCCACAACCATCGCCTATGACGGCATTGCCGTCGTGGTCCACCCTTCCAATCCCGTGAAAAACCTCACCATGGAGCAGGTCAATCAAATCTTTTCCGGTAAAATCACCAACTGGAAAGAAGTCGGCGGTTCCGATAAAGAGATCCTGCTGGCGATTCGCGAAGCCGGTTCCGGCACCCGGGACGCTTTTGAAGAGATCGTCAAGCTCTTTGAAGATAAAGATGGCAAAAAAGTATCCACCGTCGCAGAAGATAAAGCCATCATCGCCGACAGCACCAATGCGATCACCGAAAACGTTGCCGGCAAAGAAAATGCCATCGGCTATGTTTCCCTGGGCAGCCTGAATCTTCAGCGCACCACGGCCCTCCAGCTGAATGGGGTGGATTGCACCGCGGACAATGTTAAAAATAAGACCTACGCCTTGGCCCGGCCCTTCCTGCTGCTGACCAAAGGAGCCCCCAGTGCCGAGGTTCAGTCCGTACTCGACTACATTTTAGGCGCGGACGGCCAGGCATTGGTTGCAGAAAAGAAATTCATCACCGTCAACTGACCCTCCCTCCCATATCTCTTGGCATAATGTAAAAACGCCTCCCCTATCCGGTATGCCTTCTTTTTGCATCGGCCTGAACAACCATTCAGAGCGGAACAAAAGGGGGGCATATCGTTTTTTGGGAAGGCTTTGTCTCTAAGTTTACATTTGGTTTTGGTTATTTGGGCAAGGTCTGATTTGAAGCAGGACCAATGGTCCTGCATTGAATCCGCAAAGCTGCTTCCAATTCGCTGAAAGTATCCGCCAGCAGTTCATGGACAAGATAATCCGGTTTGACCCGCTGGATCAATTCGTTGACCGCCGGATCCCGGAAAGGCATATGCCGGTCAATCTGTCGAATATGCTCGCCGCACTGCCAGCATTGCTTTTTAAACGCATCAAAATGGGCTGGCGGCCTAAGTGGGGAAAGCCCGTCTGCGTTCAGTCCGGCATCCTGCCGCCTGTGCTCCTGCAGAATACTTTTCACATAATCTCCGGAAAGAGAACTGGACAGATGGATCGTTCGGATGTGTCCGGCGGCCGGTCCCAGCCCATCCAGGATTTTCATGCTATAATCCACACCCTCTTTTTCAGACCGCAGTGAATGATTTGTATTCATCAAATGGCCCACATCCAGCACAAAGCCTTTATTGGGATAATGGATCTCGGACAAGAGTCTCCCTGCCAATTCCGGCTTAAGAAAGTTCAGGCCGGGCCACCATAGGTTCTCCATCAGCAGCATGGGTCCTGCCGGCAACCCTTCCGTTGCCTGATTGATCAGGCGGATGAAGCTGTCGATCACCGCTTCATCGGAATCATCAAAGGCATAGGTATAGCAAGAGGGCAAGGTGTTGTGGCTCACATGGGCCACAACATAATCCGCCTTGAATTCCTGCGCATGTCGCATTTCTTTCCGCCAGGTATCCGACAGCACATCCGGCAAACTGCTCCCGTAATAGTATTTCAGGCTTTCCTCATCCGGGAAACGCGCCTTCAGTCCTGCCTGGTTCCCCTTAAAAAAATCCATCCAATCCGGCCAAAAGGGCAGATGGAGACCGCGGATATGCTTGTGGGGGAAAAGCTCATTTTCATGAGGCCCTGCCTGAATCAGCTCAATGCCATCCAGTCCATAGGTTTGTAAAAAGCCCTTCAGACCGCCGGGATGATCGTTGAATTGCTCCAATTCCCGGGGATAGGAGGACAGATTGATCAATTGTTTCATTTTATGAACCTTTCAAGGCAGGATCCGTCTTGATTAAAATAGTGCCATCTCCGAGTATAGATTCGTTGTGAAGCCGACGCAATCCTGTTTTTATATACCGGCCGGCGCAGCGATGAACCGGCTGATAATTCCCGTTGCGAAGCGCCTGTACCAAATCAGGGATACTGAGAATGCGGTCATTGAATTCAGTGGCAAAAACGCCCACTCGATCCGTCGCATGCGCATCGCTGGATCCTGTTTGTGGTATATGCAAGCGTTCGGCCCATTGAACGGCCAGCTGATTATGCTCCAGCTTCGTGTTCCCATTATAGGCTTCAATTGCATTTAGCCCATGAAGCTGTGAAAGGAAGGCCCCGGCGCCTCTGCCGTTGTCCCGGAAGGGATGAGCCGCTATGCAGACGCCGCCGGATTGTTCTGTCCAGTCCAACAATTCCTGTGCAGTCAGTCTCCCTTTTGGTGCGTGCGGTATACCAAAGGTTAAAAAGTCGCCTTCTGGCGTATTGACTTCACAGCCAACCAGGATGACAATACCATACTTGTCGCTCAAACGGTCAGCCTCCCTGAAATCTGCCATTGTATCATGTTCAGTAATGCAAATGCCGTCAAGCCCCATTGCTTTGGATTGTACAGCGGCTTCCTCCATACTCATCCGGCTGCAAGGTGAAAGCGCTTTCGTATGGATGTGTAGATCGAAAATCATAAGGTATACTCCTGATTGCTATGAATTTTGAACCGGTATGATGGCGCTGGAGTCAAAGGAGAGGTGCACCACATCACCAATGCGGTAATTATTTTCAATCTGGTTGCTGAGCGCATCGACCATAAGACTCTGATTTTCTAATGTGATTTGATACCGGGTAATCAAGCCCAGCTCTTCTTTAAGCCGCACTCGACCGGCAACCCCCGATTCTGTGAAATGTATATTTTCCGGACGCAACATGGCAAATCCATCCTCAAAAGATGCTGGCAAGAAAACATCCTGTCCCAGAACAAGCGCCTTGCTTCCCTTCCGCTCAAAAAAATTGGCTTGCCCAACAAATTCTGCCACGAATCGGCTTTTCGGTTTGAAGTAGATTTCCTTCGGTGTTCCTGTCTGAAGGACGCTCCCCATTTCCATGACCGTGATCCGGTCTGCAATCGACATGGCCTCCTCCTGGTCGTGAGTTACATATAGACTGGTGATGCCGAGGTGTTGCTGTAATTTTTTGATGCTTTGCCGCATCAGCACTCGCAATTTTTCATCTAGGTTTGACAGCGGCTCATCCAGCAAAAGGATATCCGGTTCCATAATAATGGCTCTTCCCAACGCTACGCGCTGCCTTTGGCCGCCGGACAATTCCTGCACACTTCGTTTGCCAAGCCCCTCCAGCTCCATGATTTCAAGAATTTTATCCACGCGTTTGCAAACTTCATCTTTTTTAGATTTTTTGATTGTTAAGCTGAAGGCGATGTTCTCATAAACGTTCATATGCGGAAACAGCGCGTAGCTTTGGAACACCATGGCGGCTTTGCGCTTTTGGGCCGACACGCCTGATACATCTTTTCCATCGAAAAGGATCTGACCGCTGCTCATATCGGTCAGACCCGCAATCATACGAAGAAGTGTACTCTTGCCGCAGCCGGAGGGGCCCAGCAAGGCCATCATTTCACCGCTTTCAATCGCCAAGGACACATCCTTGACTGCCATAACTTCCTTATAATTTTTATTGACATGGATCATTTCAATTTTCATTTGTCAAATCTCCTCAGGCGTCCCCATGCGCCTTTGCCATAGGCCAAAACATTAAATAACAGCATCAGCAGCAGCGTAACCAAGGATAAGGCCAAGGCCAGCACCGCTGGAACACCCAGACTCAGCCCCCCGGTCATGGATTGGAACAGCACTTGTACAATCACTTTGTTTTTAGGCATCAATAAAAAAATGATCACACCTAAGGAGGTCATGGTTGCAGAAAATACTTTGATATAGGAATTGATGAAGGCATCCTTCAGCAGCGGCAGGACTACCCATCCAAAGGTCTGTATTTTCGAGGCACCTAGGTTAACCGCCGCATTCTCGATATCCGGATCGATATGCTCAAGCAAGGCATAACAGTTTTTCATGGATAAATTCACGTTTCTTGCGATGCATACGAGATAAACGATCATACTGGTCCCCAGCAAGATCAAGGGGGGCAGTTCCGGGAAGATGAACCTGCCAATGCCAAAGAGCGGATATTTGAAAGTGACAAGGTAACCAATGCCAAACAGGATGCCCGGCACCGCAGCCGGCATCATTGCCAAAGTGTCAAGCAGCCGTCCGAAGCGAAATCTGCCACGCTGTATTCCATAGGCGGTCAATACGCCAATCAGCGAAGACCCGATCCCGGCAACTACAGAAAGGATGATGCTGTTGATCAGCGGCTTGACGTATTTTTGCGCATCCAACGAAAATGCGGTCTTGAAATGGGCCAGCGTGAATGTATAATTCGATCCCCAACTGACTGTGAATGCACCTGCAAATACAAAAAGAATATTAATGATAAACAGAAACAACATCATCGAAACTGCCGTAAGCAAAACCCGTTTCACCCAAGGCTTTACATGAACGTATTCAATGCTGGTATTCACGGTCTGATCGGTCAGATATCTTTTTTTGTTTGAAAAATACCGTTGAGCTATGAAGGCGGAGAAACATGGAATCAGGAGAACCACGCCGGAAAGGCAAGCCAGCTTCATGTCGTATCTGCCGGTAATCAGGATATACAGATCTGCCGCCAAGGTCCGATAATTGCCCCCGATGACCAAGGGCGTCGTGAAATCGGCCATGGATCCAAGAAACACAAGCAATGCGGCGGCCGATATTTCAGGCATCATCACCGGCAGGGTAATTTTAAGCAAGACGGCTTTTTCGCTTGCGCCAAGACTGCGGGCCGCATCTTCGATTGAAACATCTGAATTTCGAACGGCGCCTGAGATAACCAGGTAAGCAAGCGTCGTCGAACCGATCAGCTGTAAAAAGAATATGCCATGCCAGCCAAAGGGCGAGATGCTAAGGCCAAGCAACGTGTGGGTGATCAAGCCACGTTTCCCGAAGAGCATGATAAAGGAGATGCTGCCTACAAACGCCGGATTAACCAGCGGCAATAGCATAAAAGTTCGCAGAAGGCCACGGTTCTTGAACTCGATGCGATGGAGGGCGAAAGTGGCGATGACGCCTAGCAGAACGGCTGCAATCGTCACACCGAATGCCAACAGAATGCTATTTTTCAGCAGTGACAGGATACGTAAACAATCCGCCCCAGTGATATCCCGACCTTGGCCGCCAATCCCGTAAATGATCACACTCAGCACCGGCAGACTGCAGAAATATAGGGTGAAGAGGAACAATATGCTTTCGAAAATATTTGTTGGAGAAACATACTTTTTCATGACCGGGCATCACCTTAATCTTTCTGCACAGGCCGCAATGGCGGCTGCAATCCAAATTGCAGCCGCCATGATTCATTATGATTATTTGTCGCTTATTTGACCGCTTTTTCCGCCCATGCCGCTAAAATGGCGTCACGCTGCTCGGCATTCGCTTTGAAATCCGTGGGGAACAGCTTGATTTCGCTCAGCGCCATGATGCCTTCGGGTGCGGGGACATCCGCCTTGACAAGGAGTGCGTTCTGGCATTTGCCGATTTCCTCAAGGCCTCGTTTTGAAAGCGCCCAGTCCACAAAAACCTTTGCTTCTTCGGGGTGCTTGCAGCCCTCCAGGATCGCCAGAGGCTGCGGCCACCAGCCGGTGCCGTCCGCAGGATATACCAGACGAATATTGGATTCGGCATCTTTCAGATTGACTTGTCCGGTGCCGGCTGCGATCCCGACGGCTGCTTCCCCGGCTTGGGTCATGGTTGTGGGGTCACTGCCTCTGGGTGTAAAGAAGGGAACCTGCTCGATTAATTTTTCAAGATAACCCCAGCCGGCTTCCTCTCCCTGGGTCTGAAGAATGGCCGAAATCGTGTTGTACGCCGTGCCGGAAGAAGCCGGGTCGGGCATAGACACCATCCCCTGGAGTTCAGGCTGCAACAAGTCTTCCCAGGTTTCGGGAACTTTAGCGCCAAGCTCTTCAATAACATCCTTATTGACGACCCAGTTAACCACCGTCAGAGACGTGCCGGTCCAATAACCATTTTCATCCTTCATGTCGGCAGGAATGGTCTCGGCTTCCGGCGATTTATAAGCTGTGGTAAGGCCTTGCTCCGAACCGCTGATGAACGCGTCGGCGCCGCCTGTAAACCAAAGGTCGGCAAGAACGGTTCCGGAATCCTTTTCGTTTTTGATGCGCTGGAGCATTTCGCCGTTTTTCATGGTCAGGCTTTCAACCTTGATGCCGGTATCCTCATAAAACGCATCAAGGGCGGGAATGATGTTGTCTGTCACGGCGTACATATTCAGAGTGGTGCCTTTCATGCTTTCCTTATAATGCTCGGAGGACCACCCTTTATCCGCCGCTTCTGCCGGAGATGTTTGCGAACCGGGTTCCTGAGTCGCAGGGGTAGCCTGTGAGGCAGTCTGGCCACATGCGGCCAAGCTGGTAAGCAGGAGTGCCGCCAGAATGAATGCTAGGAATTTTTTCATGTGAAATTTTCTCCCCAATCCTTCTATGATTTGGCTTATCGTTATACGCGCTCTCGAATAACGCCATTATCTTAGCACAGACTAACAGAACGTGTCAACTGCGCCTTACGGGTTTCGATCCTTCTCCTGGAGGAGCTTTCATGGTCCAGGTTCTAAATCGATCCGGTCAGTCGCTGCACGATCAGGGAAACCACCGCGACGCTGAACCAGCAGCAGGCGCCCAGCAGGATGGGCTTCAGTCCCTGCTTCAGCAGCTTATTCAGCTTCGTATTTAATCCAATGGCGGTCATGGCCATAATGATCATGAACTTGCCTGTGGATACCAGCATACCGGCTATATCAGCCGGAATCGGTAAAATCGTGCGGGCCAAGGCGGTCATCAGAAATCCTAAAACAAACCAAGGGAAGATTTTGACAAAAGAATAATTCGAGGCGCCGCGCTTCTTGCTTCCTGACATATAGAACGCCAGCACCAAGGTAATCGGAACGATCATCAAGGTCCTCGTCAGTTTGACGATCGTGGCAAAATGCAGCGCCGCATCATTTCCAACACGCTGGCTCCACGCAGCGCCGGCAGCAACCACAGAAGACGTATCGTTGATGGCCGTCCCGGCCCACATGCCAAAACCCGCATCACTGAGATTCAGTACCCTGCCCAGGTAGGGGAATAGGAAAACCGCAAGAATATTAAACAGGAATATCGTAGAAATCGCTTGGGATATATCCTCTTCTTCCGCACCAATCACCGGCGCCGCGGCGGCAATCGCCGAACCGCCGCATATGGATGTGCCGATTCCAATCAGCGCAGCAGCATCGGCCGGGATATGCAAGCGCCTGCTTACAATAAAAGCTGTCAAGAAAGATGCCGAGAGGGTAAAGACGATCACCCAAAGGGACTGGGCGCCACCTTCAGGACGCTGGCCATATTCAATTCAAAGCCAAAGAGAATAATTGAATATTGCAGAATTTTCTTGGAGGTGAACCGGATTCCCGGTTCGAAATATTCCGGGCGTTTCCAAAGCGCCGCAATCATTCCGATCACGAGACCGAACACGGCGCCCCCGATGACCGGAAAGCATTTCCCCAGCCTATAGGCGATATAGGACAGCAGAAGAGATAAAAGGATACCCGATGTGCGCTGAGCATAAGATTTCATCGAATTCACCTGCTTGATTTTCTAGTCGCCTTTAGCTTATCATGAGACTATGATAAAGAAAAATTATAAATTATTATTTTACGATAAGAATGTTTTATAGGAGGCCCCCATGCTGGATCATCGAATGGAAACTTTTTTGGCCCTTTGCGAGGAAATGAGCTTCACCAAAGCAGCCCAGAAACTAAATATCACTCAGCCGGCGGTCAGCCAGCATATCCGGCATCTTGAATCCCATTATGGTGTAAAATTATGCCAATTCCACGGCAAACAACTTGAGCTGACGCCCCAAGGCCAGCAGCTGCGGCAGTATGGCTTGTCCTCAAAGGCCGATTGGATTCAGATCGGGCATAAGCTCCAGGAGGACCTGTTCAGACAACACTTCGCTTTTGGCGCCACCTTGACCATCGGTGAATTTGTGATGCCTGCGCTCTTAAATAAGCTGATCCAACGGGATGAAAAAACGACCTTCACCATGCGGGTGGATAATACCGAAACCCTTCTGCACCTGTTGCAGCATGGAGATATCCACTTTGCCTTTATTGAAGGCCACTTGGATAAAAACGCCTATCATACCCATCTGTTTTCCCTCGCCAGATTCATACCGGTTTGCGGCAGCCGGCATCCCTTTGCAAACCGCAGGGTTTGTTTTCAGGAGGTTCTCTCTCAGCGGCTGATTGTCCGGGAAACGGGCAGCGGCACAAGAGATGTGCTTGAGCATGCACTTTGGGAGCATAATCACAGCATCGACCATTTTTCCCATTGCATCGAGATTGGCAGCCTGAATGTGATCAAAGCCTTGGTTGCCGATGGCCTCGGCATAACGTTTATCTATGAAAACGCCGTTCGGCAGGAGCTGTCCCAGGGCACCCTCAAAGCCATCGACCTCCTCGGCTTTGACGTGGTGCGGGAGTTTAATTTTGTTTGCCTGAAAAACAGCCAGTTCATCTCGGAGCATATGGAATTCCTGGATTTTTGCATGCAAAATTTATAAAATCAGGCCCTTATGGTTGCCCGACTAATGATCCTGAAAAAAACAAGCCCCTATCTGCAGGGGCTTGCCGGTATCACTGGTCGACCCAAATTATCGAATATACTGGTCACTGACCAGGAGATCCCGGATCTCCTCCGACGGGATCTCAAATTCCGCAATCCCCATATATCCGGGCGCAACTTCGTATTTGTCAAAGGAAATCACCAGCGTATGGTTCCCGGTGATATAGAAGGCTTGGTCGGCCTTGATGGTTTGGAAAGGCTCAATATCATCCTCCTTGATCCAGTAGATCTTGTTCTCATCCGCTTCCATATCCGCGGTCATCTTATGAAGAACATACTCTGAGATCCTCTGGATGTATTGTTCATCCTTGAACAGACTGGGCAGGGTGATCAGCACCTCGTTCACTTTGTCAATGGTATCGTAATGAAACACCGTCGATGAAGATCCAACCGTATTGACCACATAGCGTCCGATGGAAAGCAGTTCTGGCGTGTCCGTCTTGATCACATAGCCGGCATCCACCCCCATGTGACCCCCTTCTTCCATGATCGCTTCCATATCCTTCGTAAATTCATCATAGAGCGCCTTGTTCTCTTCAAAATATTTTTCATTGAGGTTTGCCTGCAGCGCGTCGTTTTTTAATCCGTCAATCACCGGTGTTTCAACATGGGCATGGACTTGATCATTGTCGATGGCCTGAAACCGGTAAGCCAGTACTCGAACCATCGGGCCGATCACCGGCAGATCGGCCATAGCCATGGCCAGCTTTGGACTGGCATTCACCAGCCCCGCAAAAATCAGCACCGCCGCCGCGGCGGCAAGAGCGCTTTGACCTAGACGTCGCGCATAAGACTTTCGCCCGGCGCAACGGATCGATCGTTTGACCCTGGATTCCAATTCACCCGGAATCTCCGTATCATCATAGATTCTTTTGATATCCTCGATCTTATTCATAAGCTTCCTCCCTCATCTCGAGCTTCAGCAGCTCCAGCGCCTTGTAGAGTCTGGTTTTGACGGTATTCACATTTTCACCCAGAACCTCCGCAATGTCGGTAATCTTCAGGTCTTCAAAAAAACGGAGCACAAGGATTGTTTTATAGGCATTGGGCAGCCGAGCCATGGCGGTAGCCAAATCGAATTGCGCATAATGATCCTCATGCTTCACCAGAAATTCCATTTCTTCCTGCTCCATCGAGACCAAGTCCTTCCTTTTCCGGACATGATCGATGGCCGTACGGATGAGGATCTTATAAAACCAGGCATTCAGATTTTGAGGGAGAACGTTCTGCCGTATCGCCCGCAAGGCTTTTTCAATGCTGTCCTGGATCACATCAAGGGCATCCTCCTTGTTTTTCGTATAACTCAATGCCATCCGGTAATGCGCTTCCTTATTTTCCAAAAGATATCTCTTCAGCATGGGCCATCTCCTAAAGAACGTCATTTTGTAAGCTTACATCCTTTAGACGAGGCAGCCAACCAAAAAGTTTGAACCATGGATAAAAAAGCAAATCCTGAAGCTCCCCCGGACAGCCGGCGGCAGCATGATCCTAAAAAAATCGCCTCCCGGCACTGGATACAAAAACCTCCTAATGATATACTAAAGCAATCTTCCCGAGACGCTGACAACCGCCTCCCGGAGTCCTCAGCAGAAACCTGATCCATCGGAAGGAGCATATCCTATGACCAATGCCGCCATTCAAACCATGAGCAAAGAAGCGCTTTTAGAACTGATCGACATCTACGCCAAGAACTGGCTGGCCATGGATGGCGTCTGGTTTCAGTCGATTGAGAAGAAGTTCGGCATGGACGAAGCCATCGAGCATGACGAAAATGCCTGGCGGCAATTCACGGTCATCGAGGCGAACCGGATCAAAGGATTCCTAGGTTTGCAGGAGCGATCCGGAATCGAAGGCCTGAAAAAGGCCTTGTCGCTGCGCATGTATGCCAACATCAACGACGATGAGATCCTCATTGAAGACAACACCCTGATCTACCGCACACTGGACTGCCGTGTCCAAAACGCGAGAAAGCGAAAAGGGATGCCCTTCCATCCCTGCAAATCCGTAGGCATCATCGAATACACGGATTTTGCAAAAACCCTTGACGACCGGTTTGAATGCGAAGCCATCAGCTGTTTCCCGGATATCACGGATGAGACATGCAATTGTTCATGGAAATTCACACTCTCCGATCCAACGCTTTAAGTGGATTGCCCAGGGATCGCGCAGGAGGCCCCCATTAAAATAGGCCCTATCGGCATGCTGTCTGACAGTACGCCGATAGGGCCTTTCCATTGGTTCTATTTTCCTTCGAAATCCAGTTTCTATACCTCAAAGAGCGGCGTGCTGAAGTAGCGCTCCGCCGTATCCGGCAGGATCGTCAGGACCGTCTTGCCCTTCCCCAGCTTACGGGCCAGCTGCAACGCCGCATACACATTGGTGCCGCTGGAGATGCCGCACAGCAGGCCTTCCTCTTTCGCCAGCCGTTTGGCAGTGGCTAGGGCTTGGCCGTCGGTGACGATCACGATTTCATCGATCAAAGCCAAATCCAGGAAAGGGGCAATGATCCCATCCCCGATACCCTGCTGGACATGGGTCCCGATCAGTCCGCCAGAGAGGGTTGCGGCCAGCTCCGGTTCGGCCACCACCACCTTCAGGTCCGGATAGGCTGCTTTCAGCGCGGCGCCCATTCCGGCCAAGGTGCCGCCGGTGCCGATTCCGCTGCAGAAGGCATGGATCGGTCCGTCAAACTGCCGGAGCACTTCCTGTGCCGTCGTCTCCCGATGGATTTTCGGATTGTTGGGGTTTTCAAACTGCTGAGGCACAAAAACCCTGGGATCTGCTGCCCTCATGGCAAGGGCGACCTTCAGGCATTCCTTCATGGCCTCGCCGATGTTCCCCTGATCCTTTACCAGGATGACCTCCGCACCATAATTTTCCAGGATCTTCCTGCGTTCGATGCTGGCGGAATCCGGCATAACGATCCTGACCTTATAGCCTTTGACCGCGCCCACCATAGCCAAGCCGATCCCCTGATTCCCGCTGGTGGGTTCGACAATGACGGAATCCGGCTTGAGGAGGCCTTCCCGTTCCGCCGCCTCGATCATGGCCAGCGCTGGCCGTGATTTAATGCTGCCTCCGGGATTCAGGAATTCCACCTTGACGATGACTCTGGCATCCTCCGGTCCGGTTAAACGCTGAAGCTCCACCAAAGGGGTGTTCCCAACGGCTTCGAGGATGTTGCGGCACAGCTTGTTCACAGAAATCGCCCCCTCTCACGGCCACGCTTTGGATCTACTCAATCTCCAGATTTTTAGGCACCTTGACTTTCCGCGCCTTTTCCTTTGGCTTTGCTTTCTCCTTGTCTGTGACGGCTTTGGAGACGCTGCTGACGGTTTTTTTGAGGGTATCCTTCAGGTTGTCCATCCGGCTGCCGGCAATCGCCACCACCTCGACCTCCACCATCAGGTCCGGATGTGCCAGCTTGCTGACCTCCACCACCGTGCTGGCCGGCCGGGCGCCCTTGAAGAATTCTTCGCGGAGAGGATTGATTTTCAGCCGGTCTTCCATATTCCGAACATAGATCGTCATCTTGACAATATCCTGGAAGGTGCTGTCCGCCATTGCCAGGATGTCCGAAATGCTCCTGAAAATAAACCGTGTCTGTGCTTCCGCGTCTCCCGGTGCAAAGACCGAGCTGTCCGGATTTCGAGCCACGATGCCGCTGGTAAAAATAAATTCCCCGTATTGGACGGCATCGCAAAACAACGCCGCTGTTTTGCCCGGCAAAACAAGTTCCTTACGATCGCTTTTTCCCATGGCTCATCCCTCCTAATCGCTTAAATTGCCAACAATGGCCGGTTCAGCAAACAACGAAGCGGCGCCGCCGGTATGCCAGAAAACCACCCGCTCCCCCTGTTTGATCCGACCGATTTTCATAAAGTCCAACAAGCCTGCAAACGCCTTGGCGGTATAAACCGGATCCAGCACAACGCCTTCGGTCCGGGCCAAAAGCTTCATGGCTTCCGTAGAGGCTTCGGAGGGGATCTCGTAGCCTGCTCCGAAGTAGCCCCGATCAATGGCCAGGTCTTCTGGCAGGACCCGAACGACGGACTGCTTCAGCTGGTCCAGCGCTTGATTGGCCAGCCCCGCCACCTTGGTCTCATAGGCTTCATCCTTCATGCTGCACGTGACGGCGATGATTTTTTCTTTCCCGCCGCAGAGTGCCCGTCCGGCCGCCAGACCCGCCAGCGTTCCGCCGCTGCCTGTGGAGTGAACGATATAGTCAAAGTCGCCCAAGCCCATGGCTTCCTGCTGTTCTTTGAGTTCCACATAACCCGCCGCAAAGCCGATGGCGCCGACATAAGTTGATCCGCCGATGGGCACCTCCATGCAGTGATGTCCGGCGGCATCCAGCGCATGCATCTGCTTGCGGGCCATTTCGAAGGCTCGCGCCTCGGCTTCACTTTCCGTTTCACCCGGAAGCATTTCAACCACATGGACTTCCGCACCGAACAGGGCGTCTAAAAGCATGTTGCCTCGCAGGCTGTCCTTGTCCGGTTCAACCACCGCCACCAGATACAGCACCGGTTTGAATCCGCAGCGGCGGCAGGCGGCCGCCGTCTCCATAGCATGGTTGGATTGGGTCGCCCCAAAAGTGAAGACGTATTCAACGCTCTGGGTTTTGGCCAGCCCCAGCAAAAATTCCAGCTTGCGCATCTTATTGCCGCCAAAGGCGCTGGGCCCCGTCAAATCATCGCGTTTCAGCCAAAGGTCGATGCCCAGCTCATCCGACAACCGGTCTGCCCGGTGCAGCGGCGTGGGGGAAAAGCAAAGAGGGATCCGCGGTTGTTCTGCAAAGAAATCTTTCATCAAGCCATCCGCCCTTTCATCGATCCAGATGTGTCACCTGGCATCTGTTGATCTTGTTAAGGCTATTCTATTCGAAAATAAAGCCAGTGACAAGGGCGCTGCTTTATTAAAATCTTATCATATATGATAAGCGGAGCCTTATCAAAATTGAACAAGAAGGATTTTCCCCTGAAGCGTCGAATGACTTATGCACCATTTGATTTTAATGCCTGCGTCTGAGAGGTCAGCCTATGCCTTCCATTTCCGCGCTCAAAAATAACATCATGCGTTTGAACAATAAAGTCAATATGGATCTCTACGGTCATGGCATCAAAACCCAGAAGGTCTATCTTGTCCATGACGAGATGATCGTGATCGTCGCCGACAACAAGCGCATCAGCGCCCTGGCCGCCTTGGACAGCTGCGGCTACAACACCAGCGGCATCAATCTCGTCCTTCTGAATCTATTCAAAAAAAGGCTCATGGAAGCGTTGCAGCAGGAGCTTGGACTTTCGATCCGTTCGATCCTGAAGGATTATGACAACGCCACCCAAACCGCCGTTACCAACATTGTGCTCAAGGAGCCTCTGGCTGATCTGATGCCCTGAGACTTTTTAATTTCATCATGAACTGGCTGAGGGAGTATCGACCGATTTCGATTGCCCGATAAGACCGTTCCTTTTTTCACGCGATGGTTCCGCCGGCTCCGCCGGACGCCGGCCGTTTCATCGCCAAAAAGGGGGCGGTCTGATTTATTTTTATCACACAGGAGGTGGTCGCGCTTCATATCCAGAAACCCTTCACACAATACCCGCACAACGATCAAGGAGGCATCGATATGGAAATGAAAAGCAAAGTCGCATGTGTTCAAATGGATATCCAATACGGCAACATTGAAGCAAATACCAAAAAGGTGGTCGATTATCTGCAAAAAGCGGCGGAAGCCGGCTGTGCCTTGGCGCTATTCCCGGAATGCGCCCTGCAGGGTTACTGCATGAACACAAGGGAAGAGGTAGAGGACCAGGCCGTGTCCGCGGATGATCCCCATATCCGGGAAATTATCCGCACCTGTGAGAAAAACAACATCATGGCCGCCGTCGGCTTCCTGGAACAGCGCGGCGGATTGGCCTATAATTCCGCAGCCCTGCTGGGTCCCGAAGGTCTCCTGCAGATTTACAGCAAAATGCATCTGCCCTACATCGGCGCCGACAAATTTGTAGCCCCGGGGCAGCCCCCGCTGCCTCCCGTGGAGACCCCCATCGGCCGACTAAGCATGCTTATCTGCTATGATGTGCGTTTCCCGGAGCTGGCCCGCTACTACGCCCTGCAAGGCGCCGACGTTCTCCTGATCCCCACCAACTGGCCGCTGGGCAGTGAAAAGACCAGGGAGATCTTCCCCATCAGCCGGGCCTTTGAAAATGGAGTCTATGTCATGGCCGCCAACCGCGTCGGCGATGAACGAGGCTCCCACTTCATTGGCGGCAGCCGGATCATTTCTCCCTCCGCCCAGCTGCTCATCCAGGCCGGCGAAGAAGAAACCATGCTGGTGACGGACATCGATGTGGCCGTTTCCAGAAAAAAAGACTTCGTTTCAGTGGAGGGCAACTGGTCCATCGACATTTTCAAGGACCGCCGTCCAGAGGTTTTCGGCAACATGACCGCCTGTTGAAGCTTTCTGAAACCATCCCCGACTTAAATAAAGAGCAATGGATCGGCGGAATGCCGGTCCATTGCTCTTTTTATTCTTATATCGTGATTCCCGGTGCCTTCGGCTTTATGGCAGCTTCACATCCGCCGCCATGCCGGCTTTCAAAAGGCCTTCCGGATTGTCTGCCTCGATCTCCACCCGAAACATGCCTGTGGCCGGGTTGCAGGCAGGCGCCACCCGGGCCACCTTGCCCTTGAAAACGGAACCGATGGCTTGAACGGTGATTTCAGCCTCATCCCCCGCTTTGACCCGGGTGATGTTTGTTTCGGAAACATCGATGGGCAGGAGGATTTTCTGGATATCGATCAGCGTCACAGCGGCGGTCTGGGCCGATGCCATATCGCCTTCCTGGATGCTTTTGGCAGCAATCCATCCGGCCATGGGCGCCTTCACTTCACAGTCGCTGAGCTTTTCCTGCAGGATCGCCAAGGCGGCCTGGGCGGATTCCAGCTGGGCCGAAGCGGCGTCCAATGCGGTTTTTGCGGAGGCTTGGACCGCTTGCAGCTGGGCCAGGGAGATATCCACCCGATCCTTGGCATTGTCAAAGTCCACTTTGGAAACTGCCTGAGCCTCATACAACACCTTCATCCGTTCAAAGGCAGCGACGGCTTCCTCGTGCGCTTTTTGCAAAGGCACGACATTGGCTTGACTGTCAAAGGTCGACTTGGCATTCCTGTAAGAGGAAAGGGCGGCATTGCAGCTGGCCTGGGCCTGCTGCGCCTGCAGCTCCAGTTCTGTGCGGTCCAGAACAAACAGCACATCCCCTTCCTGAACGCTTTGACCGATCTCCACATTCACTGCCCGGACTTTTCCGGAGACATCCGGCCGGACATGGATTTCCCGGGCGGCTTCAACCGAACTGCCGGCTGTGATGGGCGCAACAGGGCTCGGTTCCTGGCTTTGGCCGCCGGTTTCCTGCCCCTGATCCTTCAAATGGATCTTCACAATGGCGTTCATACCGAAGGTCATGGGCAGATTTTCTTCGTTCTGGATCACCACTTTCACTGGGATCAGCTGGGTCACCTTGGTGTAGGTCCCGCTGGTGCTGAAGCTGGAGGTGCTGGAAAAAAAGGTCTGGGTGGTCCGGTCGATCTCGGTCACCATCCCGGAAAAGGTCTTGCCGGCATAGGCATCGATGGTCACCTCTGCCTTCTGGCCCACTTTGATTTTCAAAATATCCGTCTCTTCAATGTTAACGCCGATGTACATGTGCTCCGTATCTGCCACCACCGCCAGCTGGGTGGCGGCGGACACGGTCTGTCCTTCAATAGCATTGTTTTTCACAATCGTGCCGCGGATGGGCGATGTTATATAGGGCAGGGCTGCCTGACGCCCCAGGACCTGGTCCTTTGAAACCTTCTGACCTTCCTGGACACGCCATTCCAGCAGTTCTCCGCCCATACCGGGTGTGACCGTATACATCTTGGCGGTCACTTTCGCATTGTCCGTGGTAAAGAAACGGCTTTCCAGGCTGAAATAATAATAGGCCGCGCTACAGGCTGCCAGAACAATGACCATTAGAACCGGCAGCAGGAGCTTTTTCATGCTCCGACCCTTCTTTTCTTCTCCCATGGTTCCTTGATTCCCCTTTTTCGTCTTCTCTTGCGGGTTTTGTACGGACGCTTTTTCTTCGCTCATCCCGGATGCCTCCCTCTTCTTATCCTGCATGTTATTCCTCGCCTTCCGAAAACTGGCTTTGGTAGAGCTCGGCATAGAAGCCGTTTCTGGCCAGCAGCGTTTCATGATTTCCTTGTTCCACGATATCCCCTTCCTTCATAACAAGGATCAAGTCGGCATCCTTGATGGTGGAGAGTCGGTGGGCAATGACGAAGCTGGTCCTTCCCTCAAGGAGTTTTTCCATGGCCTTCTGGATCAGGATCTCGGTTCGGGTATCCACGGAGCTGGTGGCCTCGTCCAGAATCAGGATCTTGGGATCCGCCAGGAAGGTTCGGGCGATGGTGATCAGCTGCTTCTGTCCCTGGGATATATTCGTTACCTCTTCATTGATGACCATGTCGTAGCCATGGGGCAGGGCCCGGATGAATTCGTCGCAGTGGGCCGCCTTGGAAGCCGCCAGCACCTGTTGGTCGCTTTGATCAAAGCTGCCGTAGCGGATGTTTTCCCGGATGGTCCCATTGTACAGCCAGGTGTCCTGCAGCACCATCCCGAACATGCTGCGCAGTCCCTGCCGGGTCATCCGGCTGGTGTCACGGCCATCAATGAGGATCTGTCCGGAGTCCAGGTCATAGAACCGCATCAGCAGCTTGACGATGGTGGTTTTTCCGGCGCCGGTGGGCCCTACGATGGCCACCTTCTGTCCGGGCCGGATCGTGGCTGAGAAGTCGTTGATGATGGTTTTGTCCTTGGAATAGCCGAAATGGACGTTTCTGAATTCCACCTGGCCGATGACGGTTTCCGGAGCGTCTTCTTTACCGGCTTCGGCACTTTCCTCCTCTTCGCCAAGGAATTCGAAAACCCGCTCGGCGGCAGCGGCCGTGGACTGGAGGACGTTGGAGATGTTGGCCAATTGGGTAATGGGCTGCGTGAAGGACCGGACATATTGGATAAAGGCCTGGATGTCTCCCACTTCGATCATCTTCTTCACCGCCAGATACCCGCCCAGGATGCAGACCGCCACATAACCCAGATTGCCCACAAAGGTAATAATAGGCATCATCAGGCCGGACAGGAATTGCGATTTCCATGCTGAATCGAAAAGCTCCGTGTTCAGCAGGCGAAAGGTGCGAATGGCCTCAGCCTCCCCGTTGAACACCTGGACCACATTGTGCCCGGCATAATTTTCTTCGATCTGGCCGTTGATCTCCCCGATGTATTTCTGCTGGGTCTTGAAATAGCCCTGGGATTTTCGAACCACCAGCATGATGAAAACCAGCGACAAAGGGATGGTCATCAAAGCAACGAAGGTCATGGACCAGCTGATGCTCAGCATCATGACCAGCACCCCAAGGACCGTGGCAATGGAGGTGATGATCTGGGTCATGCTTTGGTTCAGCGTCTGGTTGACCGTATCCACATCGTTGGTGATCCTGGAGAGAATGGCGCCGTGGGTTTGCTTGTCGTAGTACTTCAAAGGCAGCCGGTTCATCTTTTCGGAAATATCCTTCCGGAACCGGTAGGTGATCTTCATGGATACTTCGGACATAATGTAGCTTTGGAGATAGGAGAAGATGGCAGAGATGCTGTAGAGCAGCACCAGAATAAGGACATACCTTCTAATATAAGCAAAGTCGGTCAGAAGCTCGGTCCCAAGATGCCAGGCCATGAGCCCTTCGAACAGCTTGGTGGTGACTTTTCCCAGAAGCTTCGGCCCTGCAATGGAAAATGCAGAGGAAAAGGCGGCCAGGAATATCACCAGATAGACTCTGGGCCGGTATTCATCGATATATCGGAGCAGCTGAAGCATGGTGCTCTTGAAATCTTTCGCCTTCTCACCGCCGCCGCCCATATGCCCCATAGGGCCGGATCCGGGCCCGCCCATGCGCGGTCCGAAGGGACGGCCGTTTCGTTTTTCGCTCATGCCAGTTCCTCCGCGCTCAGCTGCGAGAGGCCGATCTCGCGATAGACCTGGCAGGTCTCCATCAGCTGCGGATGGGTTCCGATCCCGGCAATCCGTCCGGCTTCCAGGACGATGATTTGTTCCGCATTCATAATGGTGCTGATGCGCTGAGCCACCAGGAAGATGGTGCTGCCGCCGGTCTCTTTTTTCAGGGCGCTGCGCAGCGCCGCGTCGGTTTTGAAATCCAGCGCGGAGAAACTGTCGTCAAAGATATAGATTTGAGGCCTTTTCACCAGAGCCCGGGCAATGGACAGCCTTTGCTTCTGGCCGCCGGAAACATTGGCGCCGCCCTGGGCGATTTCCGTATCGTATTTGCCGGGCTTTGCCTCGATAAATTCTGTCGCCTGAGCGATATCCGCCGCCGTGGCCAATTCGGCATCGGATGCGTTTTGATCGCCGTAAGCCAGATTGCTGCGGATCGTCCCCGAAAACAAAATGCCCTTTTGGGGCACATAACCCAGATTGGCCCGCAGCGCGTCCAGCCTCATGTCCCTGACATCCACGCCGTCAATCAGGATTTGTCCTTCGGTTACATCGTAGAAACGAGGGATCAGATTCACGACGGTGGATTTACCGCAGCCGGTGGCCCCGATGATGGCTGTGGTCTCGCCGGGTCTGGCGGTAAAGCTGATGTCATGCAGTACCGGATCTTCTGCTTCAGGGTAGGCAAAGGTCACGTGCCGGAACTCCACCACACCTTGGAGGGGCTCCTGCACAAGGACCGGTTCCCGGGGATCGGTGATGGAGGGAACCGTTTCCAGAACCTCGGCGATCCGGTTGGCGGATACCTCTGCCCGGGGAATCATGATGAACATCATAGACATCATGAGGAAAGCCAGGATGATCTGCATCACATACTGCATATAAGCCATCATGTTCCCTACATCCAGCTTGAAGGCAGAGACCTGTCCGGCGCCCACCCAGATCACCAGCACCGTCGTCAGGTTCATCACCAGCATCATGGCCGGCATCATCCCGGCCATGGTCCGGTTGACAAATAAATTGGTCTGGGTCAGCTCATGGTTGACCCCGTCGAAGCGCTTTTCTTCAAACCGCTGGGTATTGAAAGCCCGGATGACCAGCATCCCGTCCAGGTTTTCACGGACCACCTGATTGAGCTTGTCCACCATGGTCTGGATCCGCTTGAATTTCGGTAGCGCCAGACTCATCATGACGCCGATGATTCCGAACATCACCGCCAGGGCCACGCCGATGATCCAGGACATGGAGCGGCTTTCGGCCAAAGCGTGGACCACGCCGCCGATCCCCAGGATCGGGGCATAAAAAACGATCCTGATCAGCATGAACAGGAGGGTTTGGATCTGAGTGACATCGTTGGTGGTCCGGGTAATCAGGGAAGAGGTGGAGAACTGATCGAACTCGGAATTGGAGAAGCTTTCAACCTTCTCGAATAAGTCGATCCGCAGCTGCCGGCAGATCCCCGCGGCGATCCTGGCGGCGATGAAGCCGACGGTGATGCTGCAGATCCCCCCCAACAGGGAAACGCCCAGCATCTTGAAACCAGTCTGGATAATATATTCGGTATTGCCGCTGGCGATCCCGTTGTTGACCATGTCCGCCATGAAGTCCGGCAGCGCCAGGTCGCAGGTCGCCTGCCCGAACAGGAGGGCAATGGCGATCAGAATGCCAAGGATATAGGGTTCGGCGTATCGCATCAGTCGTATCATTTTGATGGTGATCCTTTACGGTTGCTCCGGTTTATTTATTAAGCCTTGCGGTTTCTTATTATACTGCGGTATAATAAAACAGTCAACATATATAGTTTTTCCTGGATCAGCCCTCGATGTGCTTGATTCGGCGGTCTGCTTTGATCAGGTCGAAAAAATATCTAAGAGGTTGTGGTGATATGAAGACTGAGAATACTACAAAGCAAAGAATTCGGGAGACCGCCCTGGACCTTTTCGCAAAAAAATCCTTTGAGGCCGTGACGCTCAATGAGATCTGCAAAGCCAGCGGCGTCAACAAGCATAGCTTCTATTATTATTTTAAATCAAAAGACGATATTCTGGATAAATTCTACGAGATCCCATGTCAGCTGGAGCCGGCGGATTTGGAACGCATCCTGGCCACCGATTCTTATGTGGAAAAGCTCTGGCTTTTGATGAAAACCAACATCGACTACCCGGACCGCTACGGCGTCTCCATTATCCGGCAGATTTTCATCAAAAATCTGACCTCCGATGTGGGAACCTTCATGCTGAGCGAGAAGCAGAAGGAGATGCTCCGACTGCAGCAAAGCATCATTGACAAAGGCAAGGCCTGCGGCCAGTTCCAAAGCAACCTGGACAGCAGCATGCTGATGATCCTGCTCCGGCAGTCGATCCATTCCCTGTTGCTGGCCTGGTGCATTAAAAACGGCAGTTTCTCATTTCCCGATGCCTGCCGGTTTTTCTATGAGACCCTCTTCCAGGTCCCGGATGCGCTACGGACCATGAAAGAATCTCCGCTGCCTGCGCCCTTATAAAAATCGCTTGATGATACGCAAAGCGCCCCGCAAACTGCGGGGCGCTTTGGTTTGACCGGGCAGGTCCGCCGCTTGACCTAGGCCAGATAAACCCGGTTCTTCGGCGCTCCCGCCAGGAAGCTTCGGATATTGTCCGCGGCCATCGTCATCAGCCGTCGCCTGGATTCCTGGGACGCCCAGGCGATATGGGGCGTGATGACACAATTTTTGGCATACAGCAGCGGATTGTCCGGACGGATCGGCTCGGTGCTGACCACGTCCAGGCCGGCGGCATAGATCCGGCCTTCGTTCAAGGCGTCCCGCAGATCTTCCTCGACGATCAGCGGCCCGCGGGCGGTATTGATCAGTATCGCGGTCCGTTTCATCATGGCAAGGCGTTTTTGGTCGATCAAGCCAGCCGTTTCCGGACGGAGAGGGCAGTGGAGGGAGATCACATCCGCTTCGGACAGGACTTCTTCCAGCGCACCGTACCGCATCCCTGGTTCCTCCAGCGCCCCATGGCGCCTGGGCGCATAGATCAGCACCTGCATCCCGAAGGCTCGGGCGATCCGGGCCGCAGCTTGGCCGATTTGGCCGTAACCGATGATTCCCATGGTCTTTCCGTCCAGCTCCAGCAAGGGGTGGTTCCAAAAACAAAAGTCCGGTTTCTGTGACCATTCGCCGCGATAAACGGCCTGACTGTGAACTCCGACCTGATTGCAGATCTCCAGCAGCAAGGCAAAGACCATCTGGGCCACGGCTTGGGTGCTGTAGTCCGGGATATTGGTCACGCAAATAGATCGATCCTGTGCAGCGGCCAGGTCCACCACATTGTAACCGGTGGCCAGAACGCCGATATACCGCAAAGCCGGGCTGGCTTTAATCATTTTGGCATCCAAAACGGTTTTGTTCGTAAGAACGATCTCCGCATCTCCGATCCGGCTTAGCACCTCCTCCGGTTTAGAGCGGTGATGCACAATCAATTCGCCGATCTCCTCCAGCGGTTTCCAGGAAAGATCTCCTGGATTCATGGTATAGCCGTCCAGAACCACAATTTTCATCATCGTACAACTCCTTTCATAAGGTCGCTCAGACCATTGGCTCTCGAATGGCAACAAAGCCGCTGCATCCCTTTGATACAGCGGCTTTTCGGTACGATCATGGCGGAGAGGGTGGGATTCGAACCCACGGCCCCTTGCGGAGTCACTGGTTTTCAAGACCAGCTCCATAAACCACTCGGACACCTCTCCGGATCCATCCATTCGATGGGGCAAAAAAATCCAGCCTCATCAAAATGAATCGAATATGATTATACAATAGATTGGCCGGCCTGGAAAGCATTAATTCAGCCTTGGGCGAGAAACTCCAGGATTTCCATCGCATTGGTGTCCGGCTTGGCCTTTTCGAAGACTTTAATGATGGTCCCGGCTTCATCGATCACATAGGTGCTGCGAACCACGCCCATGCTGGCCTTGCCGTAAAGCTTCTTTTCCTGCCAGACGTCATAGGCTTTGATGGCGGCCAGCTCCGGGTCCGAGAGGAGGAGGAAGGGCAGCTCATATTTTTCGGCAAATTTTTGATGGGAGGTCTGGCTGTCCTTGCTGACGCCGATCACCACCGTATCCCCGGCAAGAAAACGTTCATAGGCTTCCTTGAAGGCCAGGGCCTGCCGGCTGCAGCCGGGCGTGTTGTCTTTTGGGTAAAAATAGAGAACAACTTTTTTTCCGGCAAAGTCCTTCAGCGAATGGATTTTGCCGTCTTTGTCCGGAAGTGCGAATTCCGGCGCTTTGATTCCTGCTTTCAGCATTGGAAAACCCCCTTTATTCACAGTGTGTAATGGTTCTTTGTGTTTCAGGTGTGGATTCCATGTTGATTATACCCTCCTCGAAGTGGATAACCTGTGTACAAGCAAGCCCTGCTTACTTGCTGGGCAGCGTGATCTTTTCCAAGCCAGCCATATAGGGGCGAAGGACCTTCGGGATCGTCACACTGCCGTCGGCGTTCTGGCAGTTCTCAAGGATGGCCGCCGTGGTGCGGCCGATGGCCAGTCCGGAACCGTTTAAGGTGTGGACAAATTCCAGCTTGTCCTTGGCGCTCCGGCGGAAGCGGATGTTGGCCCGCCGCGCCTGGAAGTCTTCAAAGTTCGAGCAGGAGGAGATTTCCCGGTACATGTTGGCGCTGGGCAGCCAGACCTCCAGGTCGTAGGTTTTCGCGGAGGAAAAGCCCAGGTCCCCGGTGGACAAGCAAACCACCCGATAAGGCAGCTCCAGCCGTTTCAAAACCTCTTCCGCATTGAGGGTCAGTTTTTCCAATTCTTTGTAGGAGTCCTCCGGCAAGGAGAATTTGACCATCTCAACCTTGTTGAACTGATGCTGGCGGATCAGTCCCCGGGTATCCCGGCCGGCAGATCCCGCTTCAGCACGGAAGCAGGGGGTATAGGCGCAATGATAGATCGGAAGCAGACCGGCTTCCAGGATCTCGTCCCGGTAGAAATTGGTCACAGGGACTTCCGCCGTGGGGATCAGGTAATACCCGACATTTTCCAATCGGAACATGTCTTCGGCAAATTTTGGCAGCTGCCCGGTTCCGATCATGCTGTCCCGGTTGACCATGAAGGGGGGCAACAGCTCCTCAAAGCCGTGCTCCTGAGTATGAAGATCCAGCATAAAGCTGATCAGTGCCCTTTCCAACCGGGCGCCGAGGCCGCGGTAGAAGGTGAAACGGGCGCCGGTCACTTTGGCTGCCCGGTCGAAATCCAAAATGTTCAGCCCTTCGCCAATGTCCCAATGGGCCTTCGGCTCAAAATCGAAACGGGGGATAACGCCCCAGCGGCGGACCTCCAGATTCTCTGTATCATCTTTCCCTCTGGGCACCGATTCATGCGGGATGTTGGGAATATTCAGCACCACAGCCTGAAGTCTTTCTTCGATTTCCCGAAGCTCCGCATCCAAGGTTTTGATGGTTTCGCCTAAGGCTTTCATTTCCGCCATGGCGGCGCTGGTGTCTTCCCCGGCCTTTTTGCTTCGGGCAATGGCTTCGCTTTCTTTATTCCGGCGGCTTTTCAGCTCTTCGGAAACCTGAAGGTTTTTCCGGCGCTGCTCATCCACAGCCAGAAACTGATCCACCAGCTCCACATTGCCATTCCGCTTTTCCAGGCTTTCCCGCACCCTTTCCGGATCCGCACGCAATACTTTTACATCCAGCATAATGCTGTCCTCCTTAAATCGCATAGCCTTTCTCAGACAGACCTCTGCCCACGGCGATTGGTCCCGCCGCGGGCAAAGTCTATGATAGCCTTTATTCTGTTCTATAATCCATGCTTTGTTGCAAATCTTATATCACATTGATCCATGCTGATCTGCGCGTCTATTCGAAGTTCAGGTAGGCTGCCTTATGCACTGCCGGCAAAGTCTCGATTTCTTCGAGGACCTTATCAGCCACCGGATTGTCGATGTTCAGCACCATCAGGGACTCCCCGCCAACCTGCTTCCGGCCAAGCTGCAGGCCGGCGATGTTGACGCCGGCTTCGCCCAGGATCATGCCCACCAAGCCAACCACCCTGGGCTGGTCTTTATGGGGCACCAGCAGAACATGGCCGTCCAAACGGATGTCCAGTTCAAATTCATTGATCTGAACGATGTGGCCTTCGCCATTTTTGAAGACGGTTCCGCTGATCACATGCTTGTACTGTTCGCCGATGACTTCCGCCATGATCTTGTTGGCATAGTCCGCAACCTCTTCTGTCTGGTTGGTGTTGACCTTGATCCCGCGTTCCTTGGCAACCACAGGCGCATTGACATAGTTGACGGCGTCCGCCAGACTGGGGCGCAGCATGCCTTTCAGGAAGGTATTGGTCAAGGGGCGCAGTTCGCAGGATTTCATATCGCCCATATATTGGATGTTGATGGCCTTGATGGGGCCTTCCGCCAGATAGGCCGCCATTTTGCCCATTTTGTCCGCCAGATTCATGAAGGGGCGCACTTTTTCCATAATTTCCGGATCGATGAAGGGAATGTTCACCGCATTGTGAACGGGAAGGTCATGAAGGACCCGTTTGATCTCTTCCACCACATCCAGGGCCACGTTGACCTGGGCTTCCTGGGTGGAGGCACCCAGATGCGGAGTGACCACAACCTGAGGCAGCTCAAAGAGGGGATGCTCCGTCATGGGCTCTTTGGTCCATACGTCGATGGCGGCGCCGGCGATCACACCGGTTTTAATGGCTTCATAGAGATCCTCTTCATTGACGATGCCGCCCCTGGCCACATTGATCACGCGGGCGGTGGGCTTCATCATGGCAAATTGCGCTTTGGAGATCATATTGCGGGTTTCATCGATCAAGGGCATGTGGACGGTAATGATGTCCGCTTCCCTGAAAATGGTTTCTTTATCGCACAAGGTCACGTTGAAACGGTCTGCCCGCTCAGGGGTCACGAAGGGGTCGAACACCAGCACATCCATTCCGAAGGCTTTGCAGCGGATGGCGACCTCGGAGCCGATCTTGCCGAAGCCGAAAATCCCGATTTTCTTGCCCTTCAGTTCGATGCCGGTATATTTCTTGCGGTCCCAGAGATGCTGGCGCAGGGACTGGTCCGCCTGGGGAATGAACCGGACCAGGGAAAGGATCATGGCCATGGTGTGCTCACAGGCGGAAATCGTATTGCCGTCCGGGGTATTCAGCACGATCACGCCGTTTTTTGTAGCGGTGGTCACGTCGATGTTGTCAATGCCTACGCCGGCACGGCCCACCACCCGAAGCTTTTTGGCCGCATCCATGATTTTTTTGGTGATTTTTGTCTCGCTGCGCACCACCATGGCGTCATAGTTTTCAGCCATGGCGGCGATTTGATCCTCCGTCTGTTTTAAGCACACATCCACTTCGATTTCCGGATCGCGGCGCAGGATCTCAATGCCCAGCTCGGAAATCGGATCACATACCAATACTTTCATCATGAATTATTCACGCCCCTTCAAAATCATTTCCTGGACAGCCGCCACGCCGCTGCCCAGCTTGAAATCCCAGCCCAATTCCTTCAAGGCCATTTCAAGGCAGGCAATGACCGCCAGGATGTCGGTTTCAGATACATAGCCCAGATGACCCACACGGAAGATGGATTTTTCCATTTTACCCTGGCCGGCGGCAATGATCACATTGTACTTTTCACGCATGAGCTTGGTGATCTGCTTCACATCGATCTCACCGGGTTTTTTGATGGCGGTCACGGCGGAGGAAGCGCCTTGGTCCTCAGCCAGCAATTCAAGGTTCAAGGCCTTCGCAGCGGCGCGGACCAGATCGCGGTACCAGGCATGCCGTTTATAAATGTTCTCAATGCCTTCTTCTTCCATCATTTTCAGGCTTTCCTGAAGTCCGACGATGAGGCTGGCTGCCGGCGTGTACGGCGTGGTGCTCTTTTCATCAAAATTCTTTTTGGCTGCCTGAAGATCGAAGTAGAAGCGGGGATTGCCGCATTTCGCGTTGACGGCCCAGGCCTTTTCGCTGACGCTGATGAAGGCCAGACCCGGAGGCAGCATAAAGGCCTTTTGGGAACCGCTGACCACAACGTCCAGTTTCCATTCATCGACCCGGAGATCGGAAACGGCCATGCCGCTGATGGCGTCCACGACAAAAATGGCGGGGTGGTCGCCGCAGGCGGCCCGCAGGGCTTCCACGTCATTGACCATGCCGGTGGAGGTTTCGTTCTGGGTCACAAAGACCGCTTTGATTTCTTTTGCGGTATCGGCATCGATCAGCGCTTTTAAAGCGGCCGGGTCGGATTGGGCGCCCCATTCGCCGCTGACAGCCTGAACCTCGGCGCCGAATTTTTTGTTGATCTTGATCCACCGCTCGGCAAAGTTGCCGTTTTCCATAACCACAACTTTGTCGCCGGGATTGATGAAATTGCAGACAGCGGCTTCCATGGCGCCGGTACCGGAGGAGGTCAGGATAAACAGATCGTTCTGCGTCTTGTAGACTTCCTTCAGCTTGCCGGTCACTTCCTTGATGATCGCAGAGAAACCGGGCGTACGGTGCCCGACGGCCGCGTTGCCCAAGGTGTGCAGAACCCGCTGGGGAATGGGCGTAGGCCCGGGAATCATCAATAATTGTTTGTCGTTCATGAAATAACCCTCCTTCAAATCGTTAAAATGCTGATACGGCTGCCGGGATAAAAAAATAACACTCGCATCCCGGACATGTCATGTCCTGGGACGAGAATGTTTCTCGCGGTACCACCCAGGTTGCTGAATGAAACCAAAGAATATCCGGGTCTGTCCGTTGGGACAGCGGATCCTTTGGGCATAGCCACCTTCATAACGCGTTAACGGGCGCGGCCGGAACGGCTCATCGCCGTCTGCTCCAGGGCGGAATCAGGTTCACTTTTATCGGCTCGCACCAAACGCCGACTCTCTGAAAAAAGATGTCCCCTTACGTTCCCCTTCAATGCATTTCGTTTTTAAGAATGGAGTTATTATACGTTATGGATTTTCAAAATGCAAGCCTTATTTGGACGAAAAAAGCGCCCTTTCGATGTATACATGAGAAAAACATACGTCTTCCCTTTGCAAACATCCACTTTTTCGCAGCAAATGTTATAATAGGGCATATGAAATGATACAAGAGAGGGGAGATGGATCATGCGTCGCATTGCCATTATCGATTATGGAATGGGAAATATACGCAGTGTACAGAAGGCCTGCGAATTCTTGGGGCACACAGCCTCGTTGGTCCATGAGCCCAGCGCCCTGGCTGAGGCGGACCATGTGATCCTGCCGGGCGTCGGAGCCTTTGCCGACGCGATCGCCCAATTGCGGCAGAGCGGTTTTGACAAAGCACTGAGACAGTATGTTTGCACCGGCAAGCCTCTGCTGGGGATTTGCCTTGGCATGCAGCTATTCTTTGAAAGCTGTACGGAAGGCAGCCAGCTCCATGGCATCCAGACCGGCTTAGGCTTTTTCCCGGGCTTGGTGACCCGTTTTCCTTCCAGTCTGGATGTTAAAATTCCCCATATCGGCTGGAATGAAGTTGAAACCAGGCCATCCAAGCTGTTTGCGGAGCTTCCGCCCAGCTTCTATGCGTATTTCGTGCATTCTTATCAGGTCAGCCATACAGAGCTGCCTTCCGCCATCGGGCTGACCCAACACGGCCATTATTTCGTTTCCGCCGTGGAACAGGGCAATGTCCTGGCCACTCAGTTCCACCCGGAGAAGAGCGGGACCGTCGGCCTGAAAATCCTGGAAAACTTTCTCAGTCTGACACCCAATGACTTTACTGCCAAAGCCAGGGAAAAACTGGGCACATCCAAGACAGGAGGCGCACCTCTATGTTGACCAAGCGGATCATACCTTGTCTGGACATCAAAAACGGCCGGGTGGTCAAAGGGATCAATTTTGTCTCTCTCCGGGATGCCGGCGATCCGGTGGAATCGGCCAAGTTTTACAATCAGGCTGGGGCCGATGAATTGATGCTTCTGGACATCAATGCTTCCCATGAAGGCCGTTCCACCATGCTGGACGTGGTCAGCCGGACGGCGGAGCAGGTCTTCATCCCTTTCTCGGTGGGCGGAGGCATCTCCAGTCTGGACGAGATCAAAACCCTCCTGCGACTGGGGGCGGACAAAGTCTCCATCAATTCCACAGCGGTGCGCAATCCTGATTTTATCACCGAATCGGCGCTTCATTTTGGCAGCCAATGCATCGTGGTCGCCATCGACTGCAAGCAATGCCAACCCGGTCGATGGGAGGTCTTTGTCAACGGCGGGAGGGTTCCCACAGGAAAAGACGCCCTGGAATGGGCCATCGAGGCCGAAGGGAGGGGGGCAGGAGAAATCCTGCTGACCAGCATGGACGCGGATGGGGTAGGACAGGGATATGACTTGGGCATCACCCGCCAAATCAGTGACGCTGTCAAGATCCCGGTCATTGCCTCCGGCGGTGCGGGAAAGCTGGAGGATTTCAGTGATGCGGTCACCAAGGGCGGCGCCGACGCCATGCTTGCCGCCACCTTGTTCCACTACCGGCAATTGGAGATTTCCCAGGTTAAAAAGCATTTGCATTCTTTGGGGATCCCGGTCCGCATGGATTATTGATACCGCGCAGCGGGCTTTTATCACCGAGTGATCGCCCATGCCGGGCGCACCATCAAAAAGGAGCTGTTCCATCCCTGGTTTGAGGCCAGGGGAAGGAGCAGCTCCTTTGGCTTTATAAGGAAACGGTTATTTTTTTGCGGTGATTTCCGCAGTATCTCTTGCGATCATCAGCTCTTCGTTGGTGGGGATAACAAAAACCTTGGTCTTGGAACCGGGCGTGGTAATCTCGATTTCCTGGCCGCGAATCTTATTTTTCTCTTCGTCGATCTCAATGCCCAGGAAGGTGAGGCCGGCGCAGACCTTGGTCCGCATGCTGGCGGAATTTTCCCCTAAGCCGGCGGTGAAGACGATGGCGTCCACACCGTCCAGTGCGGCAATGTAGGAACCGATGTACTTTTTGACCACATAAGCGAAACGGTCAAGGGCCAGCTGAGCTCTTTTGTTGCCTTTTTCGGCGGCGCCTTCGATGTCGCGGAAGTCGCTGCTGACGCCGGAGATGCCCAGAACACCGCTCTTTTTATTGAGGATGTTGCTCATCTGCGCGATGCTGATTTTTTCCTTGTTCATGATGAATTCCATGATGGCGGGGTCGATGTCGCCGGAACGGGTGCCCATGGCCACACCTTCCAAGGGGGTCAGGCCCATGCTGGTGTCAATGCTTTTGCCGCCTTCCACCGCGGTGATGCTGGCGCCGTTGCCCAGATGGCAGGTGACGATTTTGGTATCCGCCATCGGTTTTCCCAGCATTTCAACGGCTCTTTCGGTCACATAACGATGGGAAGTGCCATGGAAGCCGTAGCGGCGGACCTTGTATTTTTCATAGTATTCATAGGGCAGCGCATAAATAAAGGCTTCGGAGGGCATGGTCTGATGGAAGGCGGTATCGAAGACACCCACCTGAGGGGTTTTCGGCATCAATTCCATGCAAGCGTTGATCCCCATAATGTTGGGAGGATTGTGCAGAGGCGCCAGCTCGATGTTGGCTTCCAGCGCCTGCATCACGGCGGGCGTGATGGCCACGGATCCGGAGAAGGCTTCGCCGCCATGCACCACGCGGTGACCGATGCAGGTGATCTCGTCCAGGGAAACGACAACGCCGTGTTCTTTGTCGGTCAGGGCTCCAAGCACCAAAGAGATCGCTTTGGCATGGTCTTCAATTTCATCCTTGATCTCCACCTTGGCCTCGCCGGGACGATGGATGAGGATGGATCCGGGCAAACCGATCCGTTCAACCAAGCCTTTTGCCAAAACGCTTTCATCCGTCATGTCAAACAGCTGATATTTGAGTGAAGAACTACCACAGTTGATAACCAAGACTTTCATGAAATTACCTCCTCGAAATACATAAAAATTTGAAAATATATGCTAAACACAGTTTCCTGCGCTTATGCGCCGGTTGTCCCTTTAACCGATGCAGTCGTCGTCATCCTCTTTCACAACCACCTTGGCAAGGGCCTGTACCTTGTCATTTTCGCCGAGATGCATGACGGTAACCCCCTGGGTCGCTCTGCCGATGGAGCTGATGTCATCCACAAAGGTCCGGATCATGATCCCATCCTTGGTGATGATCATGATTTCATCCCCCGGCGAAATGGCGATGACCCCCGCCACTTTGCCGTTTCGTTTGCTGCAGCGGATGCCGATCAGTCCTTTGCCGCCCCGGCCCTGGAGCCGGAACTGATCCAGCCGGGTGCGTTTGCCATAGCCATTTTCGGTGATGGTCAGCAATTCCTGGCCTTCCGTGAGGTTTTCCGCCGCAACCACATGGTCATGGTCGTCCAGGCTGATGCCTTTGACACCCCTGGATACCCGGCCCATGCTGCGAATGTCTTCTTCGGATATCCGGATAACCATGCCGTGATGGGTGGCCATGATCACTTCATCCTTGCCCTCGGTAAGGAGGACACTGATCAGTTCATCATCCTCATCCATATTCAAGGCGATGATGCCGTCCTTCCGGGAGGTGTTGTATTCCGTCAGCGGACTCTTTTTGACAATACCGTTCTTGGTCACCGTCAGCAGATACTGGTTTTCCTCGAAGGTTCTGACTGGAATCACAGCCGTGATCTTGTCTTCCCCGCTGATGTAGAGGAGATTGACAATGGCCGTGCCTTTGGCTTGCCGTCCGGCCTCCGGGATATCGTAAACCTTGGTGCGGTAGACTTTGCCCCGATTGGTGAAGAAGAGCAGGTAGTTATGGTTGGTGGTGGTAAAGAGATGCTCAACAAAATCGGATTCCTTGGTGGTCATGGAGGAAACCCCGCGGCCGCCCCGTTTTTGATTGCGGAACGAAGTGATCGGCTGGCGTTTGATATAACCGCCGTGGGTGACGGTAATCACCACTTCCTCATCAGGGATCAGGTCTTCGATGCTGATGCTTTCGTCCTCCAGATTGATCTGGGTCCGGCGGGCATCGCCGAATTTATTTCTGATTTCCTTCAGTTCATCCTTGATGATTTTCAGGACCAGGTATTCATCGGCAAGGATGGAACGGAAATAAGCGATTTTTTGGATCAGCTGGTTGTATTCCCCTTCAAGCCGTTCCCTTTCCAGGCTGGATAAACGGCCCAGGCGCATATCCACGATGGCTTTGGCCTGCCGTTCCGAAAGGGCGAAGCGGGCCATCAGTCCGTTGCGGGAGGCTTCCTCATCTTTTGAAGCCCGGATGATCCGGATGACTTCGTCGATGAAGTCAATGGCGGTCTTCAAGCCTTCGACGATATGGAGCCGTTCCTCAGCTTTATTGAGATCGAAACGGGTGCGGCGGACAATGACCTCTTCCTGATGCTTCAGGTAGTAATAAAGCATCTCTTTGAGGTTGAGAACCCTGGGTTCGCCGTTGACCAGGGCCAGCATAATGACGCCAAAGCTATCCTGGAGCTGAGTATGTTTATACAAGTGGTTCAAAACCACCTGGGGATTCACGTCGCGCCGGACTTCAATCAGGATGCGCATGCCGTTGCGGTCGGAAGCGTCGATCAGCGAGGTGATGCCGTCAATTTTCTTGTCTCGTACCATCTCGGCGATTTTTTCGATGAGCCTGGCTTTATTGACCATGTAGGGAATCTCGGTGATCACGATGCGGCTCTTGCCGTGCTCGATGGGCTCGATTTCCGATATGCCCCGGGTAACCACTGAGCCGCGGCCGGTCTCATACGCCTGGCGGATCCCGCCGATCCCCATGATCATGCCGCCGGTGGGGAAATCAGGACCTTTGATGTATTTGCAGAGTTCGCTGGCTGTAATTTGGGGATTGTCGATCATGGCAATGGCCCCGTCGATCACTTCACAGAGATTGTGGGGTGGTATGTTGGTGGCCATACCCACCGCAATGCCCTGGGATCCGTTCACCAGAAGATTGGGAAACCGTGCTGGAAGGACGGTGGGTTCCTGTAGCTCACTGTCGTAGTTGGGAACAAAGTTCACAGTATCTTTTTCAATGTCCCGGAGCATTTCCGACGCGATCTTGGACATTCGGACCTCTGTATAACGCTGTGCCGCCGCGGAATCACCGTCCACAGAACCAAAGTTGCCCTGGCCGTCTGCCAGCATGTATCGAATCGAAAAATCCTGGGCCAAACGAACCAGCGCATCGTAAACGGAAGAGTCGCCATGGGGATGGTAACGGCCCATGACATCGCCGACAATACGGGCGGATTTGCGATAGGGTTTATCCGACGTTACCCCGGATTCATTCATGGAGTAGAGGATACGGCGATGGACCGGCTTCAGCCCGTCCCGGACATCGGGAAGGGCACGGCCGGCGATCACGCTCATGGAGTAATCGATATAGGATTTTTTCATCTCATCTTCCAGGATGACCGGAAGAATCTTGCCATCAAATAGGTTTTCCAACAATGATCACCTCGGCTTCTTTAGATATCAAGGTTCTGGACCAACAAAGCATTGCTTTGAATAAATTCTTTTCGAGGCTCGACCTTGTCGCCCATGAGGATCGTAAAAATCTCATCGGCGGCGATGGCATCCTCCAATTCCACCCGCAGCAGCGTGCGGTTGGCGGGATCCATGGTGGTTTCCCAAAGCTGCTGAGGATTCATTTCACCAAGGCCTTTATAGCGCTGGGGCTTGTCATAGGCGTTGAGGTCCAGGTCTTTGATGAATTCCGTCAGCTCTTTGTCTGTGTAAAAATAGTTATCTTCTTTTGATTTTTTTACTTTAACTTTGTACAGCGGCGGCTGGGCGATATAGATATAGCCGTTGTCGACCAAAGGCCGCATGAAACGGTAGAAGAAGGTCAGCAGAAGGGTGCGGATGTGAGCGCCGTCCACGTCGGCGTCGGTCATGATGACGATTTTATGATAGCGGGCTCTGGAAATTTCAAAATCATTGCCAATGCCGCAGCCTATGGCCGTAATCATCGATTTGATCTCTTCGTTGCCAAGGATCCGGTCCAGACGGGCCTTTTCCACGTTGAGGATTTTTCCGCGAAGGGGAAGGATGGCCTGGATCTTGGGATCTCTGCCGCCCTTGGCGGAGCCGCCGGCGGAATCGCCTTCCACAAGATACAATTCGCAGATCGATGGATCCTTTGAAGAGCAGTCCGTCAATTTTCCCGGCAGGGTGGTGCTGTCCAAGGCGTTTTTCCGCCGCGTCAATTCCCTGGCTTTTCGGGCTGCTTCTCTGGCCCGGGAAGCCATGACGGCTTTTTCGATGATTTTTTTGGCTTGGGAAGGATTTTCCTGAAGAAAGGTGGAGAGCTCTTCAGAAAATAATCCGTCCACGATTCCCCGGATTTCACTGTTGCCCAGCTTGGTTTTGGTTTGGCCTTCAAACTGAGGCTCCTCGACCTTGACGGAGAGGACCGCGGTCATCCCTTCCCGGATATCCTCCCCCTGGAGGTTTTGATCGTTTTCCTTGAGAATATTGTTTTTCCGGGCATAATCATTGATGACACGGGTCAGGGCTGACTTAAACCCGATTTCGTGGGTGCCGCCTTCGGTGGTGTGAATGTTGTTGGCGAAAGAAATCAGGTTTTCATTATAGCCATCATGGTACTGAAGGGCAATTTCCACCTGGACCTTGTCCCGGTCACCGCTCAGATAAACCACCTGGTCATGCAGCGGATCTTTGTTTTTATTGAGGTATTTGACGAAGTCAGCGATACCTCCATCGTATTTCAGGACCTTTTCTTTTTTCTCCTCATCGCGGAAATCGTTGAAATAGATGGTCAATCCTTTATTCAGGAAAGCCAGTTCACGAAGACGATGAAGAAGCATATCATACTCAAAGATCACCGTTTCAAAGATTTCCTTGTCTGGCATAAAGGTAATCTGAGTTCCGGTTCGGTCTGTGGCTTTTCTTTTTTCCACCGGCGCCGTTGGATGACCCTTTTCGTATCTCTGATAATATACATAGCCGTCTCGGGATACCTCGACCTCCAGCCATTCAGACAAGGCATTGACGACCGAAGCGCCGACACCATGAAGACCGCCGGAAACCTTGTAGCCGCCGGCACCGAATTTACCCCCTGCATGGAGGATGGTCAAAACCACCTCCAAGGTGGATTTGTTGGCTTTTGGATGCTTTTCCACCGGGATGCCGCGGCCGTTGTCAAGCACGGTTATACTGTTGTCTGGATTGATGGCGATAAAAATCTGGTCACAATGTCCGGCCATCGCTTCGTCGATGCTGTTGTCGACGATTTCATAAACTAAGTGATGCAGACCTCTTGGACCGGTGCTGCCGATATACATGCCGGGTCGTTTACGAACGGCTTCCAGACCTTCCAATATTTGAATTTGACTTGCATTATAATCACTGGACATAGGCTTCCCCCTTTATTGGATCCTTTAATTCGGCCCTTTTTAACAAGGTCCAAGAGGAGATCGGCGAAAAAATGATCTCCTCTTGGGTAAGAATCACGCTTTTGATTTCTTTATCAGGTTCTATATGGATCGTTTTTGCAGAAGCCGGAAAAACGGGCTCTTCTGCAAAATTTCTTTTGAAGGTTTTATAATTCAGAATGGCAATAATCTCCTGATTAAGGATATCGACATTTCCTCCAAGATGCAAGAACATTATTCCTTCACCTCACCTTGGATTTCCCGGGAAATAATTTTTCCCTGGCGCACCTCAAAAAATTTCATTTGACGCTTTTCCATTTTTTCAAGACCGCTTTTGTCCGTCGCGGTGATGAAGCACTGGATGGATTTTTCCTGGATCAGTTCGAGCAGCTGCTGGCGGCGGTTCTCATCCAGCTCAGACATGACATCGTCTAAAAGTAAAATTGGATATTCACCGGACTCGCCCCTGAAAAATTCAAGTTCAGCCAATTTCAAAGCAAGGACGGTGGTTCTCTGCTGACCTTGAGAGCCAAATTGCTTCAAAAAAATCCCATTCAAAGTGATCAGAAGGTCATCCCGGTGGGGTCCCCATTGGGTGGTCCCGTATCTCAGATCCTCCTCAAAGGCTTCCTGCCGGGCTTCAAGCAGCAGTTCCGTTAGATCCGTTGAATGATAAATCTCTTTTTTACGGTTAAAAAGATAACGGATTTCAATATTTTCCTGACCAACCGTCAATTTGCGCTGCATCAAACGGGTCAGGGGGTTGAGTTTTTCCAAGGTTTGAAGCCGTTTTTCAATGATTTTTCCTCCGACCTCAACCAACTGGCTGTCCCAAAGCTCCAGCTCGCTGTTTTTGTCTGGATGAGATATTTTTTTTTCGCGAAGCCGCTTGAGGAGATTATTCCTCTGAAACAGCAGCCGCTGATAGACGGCCAGATTCTTGGCATAACCACGGCTGATCTGGGAAATATCATAATCAAGAAAATGACGCCGTTCCTGCGGCGACCCTTTGATGATGGACATGTTTTCCGGAGAAAAGAGGACAGAGGTCAAGCAGCCGCTTAAATCCTCGTTCTTCTTCAGGATAAGACCCCCCAGTTTGATCGTTTTGCTTTTTTTCTCATCGGTTTGGTATTGGATTTCCACCTTCGCAGCGCCTTGGCGGTTTTCCAGCGTTCCGCGGATCGTAAATTGATTTCTGCCCCAGTAGATCAATTGATCATCTTTGACCGGCCGATAGGCTTTTCCAATCGAAAGATAATAAATCGCCTCAATCAGATTGGTTTTACCCTGTGCATTGTCTCCCAAGAAAAGATTGATTCCTGGACAGAAATCGCAGCGTTCCTGCTGGTAATTCCGATAATTCTGCAAAGCAAGCGATGTGATCAGCAAAACGATTTCCTTTCATAATGGGTCGTGCAATCTAAGTTTAAAAAACGCTGAATAGAATCAGACCCTTACCGGAAGGATCAGATAGAGAAAATTTTCATTATCCGGAATTTTCATGACGCCGGCGCTTAATGGACCGGAAAATTCAATCGATATCAAGTCCGTTTCCAGAACTTTGAATGCGTCCGTCAAATAACGGGAATTGAAGGATATTTTTAAGTCGTCGCCGGTTTTTTCAACGGCGATTTCCTCCTTGCCAAAGCCGATTTCCGATTTGGAATGGATCATCAGGTTGTCTTCTGTGATTTCAAGGTGGATCGTGTTGCTGGTATCACCGGACAACGCAAAGAGCGAGATCCTTTCGGCTGAATCCTGGAGCACCTTGGCATTGGCTTGGATTTTTGTCTTGAACTGGCTGGGAATGACCTGCTTATAATTTGGGAATTGCCCTTCCAGCAGACGACAGTTTATTTTGATGTTCTCGAAGGTAAAGAAAACCATATTTTTTTCAACCTGGACCCGGCAGTCTTCTTCCTGGATCAGGCGGCTGATTTCTGAAGCGGTTTTTGCGGAAAAAATAAAGGTTCCATGGGTTGCTTCCGGCTGGTTGACATTGATGGTCCCTTGGGAAAAAGCCAGACGGTGTGTGTCGGTTCCAACCATTCTCAAGACATTGCCCTCCACCTCCCAGAGCAAGCCTGTAAAGACGGCTTTCATTTCATCAGAACTCGCTGCAAAGGCTGTTTGCCGGATCATTGTCTTGATCGTTTCGGCCGTAATAAAAAAGTCCATACCGCCTTTGAATTCGGGCAGCGGCGGAAAGTCCTCAGCCGGCATGGTTTTTAAGGAGAAGAAGGATTTTTCGTAGCGAATGGTCATTTCGTGGGTGTCTTTTAAATCCAGCGTAATAGGTACATCGGGAAGACGGCGAACGATATCGGAAAAATAACGCGCAGGAATCACCGCTGTTCCTTCCTGATCGATTTGCACGGGAATTTGGCATTGGATTCCCATATCCAGACTTACGCCGGTGAAGGTCAGCGTATTGCCGGAGGCGAGCAACTTGATGCAGGAATAGACGGGAATGATGCTCTTAGCATTGATCGCTCTTTGGACTGCATTGATCCCGGCCAAAAGGTTTTCTTTGGAAGTGGTGATCAGCATGGTATTCCTCCTTATTTGATTTAAAAATCGAATTCGTAGTTATAGGTCGTGTGGATATGTGGATAAACCTTGGAAGCATTGCTGTGCCTAATAAAAACCGTCATGAAAACCTGTTGATAAAAAAAAAAGTTATACACAGAAAATTGCTTAAAAAAAGTTATCCCAATGCAATCCACAGGCATTCACAACTTATCCAAAAAGTTATCCACAAACACAAAATCAATCAACTTTTCAAATCCTCGACGATGCGGTTGACCATGACGCTGATTTGGGGGTCTGATCGAAGGTTTTTTGAAATTTCTTTATGGGCATGGATAACGGTGCTATGGTCCCGACCGCCGAACATCAGGCCGATTTTAGGCAGCGAGGCGTCCGTCATTTCACGGCAAAGATACATGGCGATCTGCCGGGGGACGGTAATATCCCTGGAACGCCGCTGGGAAAGAAGGTCTTCGACCCGTATATGGAATTGCTTGGAGACAATATCCTGGATCAGCTCAATGGTGATGATTTTTGCTTCTTCGTTCGGCAGGATGGCCTTCAGCGCTTCAACGCAGAGGTCGTAGGTGATGTCCATATTTTTCATCAGGACGGAAAATGCGATGACCCGGTTGAGAGCGCCTTCCAATTCACGGACATTGGAAGTGATGCGGTTGGCAATGTAGATTAGACCCTCGTCAGGAACGCGGATGTTTTCATTTTCGGCCTTGTTGCGCAGAATGGCGATCCTGGTTTCCAGGTCGGGAGGAGCGATGTTGGTGGTCAGACCCCAGCTGAACCGGGTACGCAGGCGCTCTTCCAGAGGCTGGATCTCCATGGGATTGCGATCGCTGGAAAGGACGATCTGTTTTCCCGCTTCGTATAAAGTATTGAATGTATGGTGAAATTCTTCCAGGGTGCTTTCCTTTCCGGCTAAAAACTGGATGTCATCCACCAGAAGGACGTCATTCTTACGGTATTTGTTTTTAAACTGAGTCAAACGGTCATTGCGGATCGCATTGATAAATTCATCGGTAAAGGTTTCCGATGAGACATAGGTGACCTTGTATTCATTGTTACGCTGGATGGCAAGCTGGCCGACGGCCTGCATCAGATGGGTTTTGCCCAGGCCTGCATTGCCGTAGATAAACAGAGGATTGTATCGCGTACCGATTTCTTCCGCGGCAGCCCGTGCAGCCGCATGGGAAAAACGGTTGCTGTGGCCCACAATAAAGGTATCGAAGGTGTATTTGGGATTGAGATTTGCCACAGAAATTCCTCCAGTAAAAGCTATTTAGAGCATTTTTATGCCACACTAAATATAGCAGATGGGCCGGGCTAAGGCAAGTTTTATTAGACGTACGGAGGTTTTTAAAACTGCTGGAAAATGAAGCATAACAGGAGGTTTGTACTTATGTTTTCCTTGACAGCCATGGGGGTTTGCTTTATAATTCATCTGTATCGCCACTTGACTGGGATATCTTACTAAGCCAAGGGAGGGAATAAGCTTTGATCGAAACATATAATCCGAAAAACCGTAAACATAAAAGAGTTCATGGATTTTTGAGCCGTATGGCATCGCATGGCGGCCGCGCAGTCATTAAGCGCAGACGGATGAAGGGCAGAAAAAAACTGACCGCATAGGGCCACAACATGTGGCCTTATCTTTGTATTGAGGGTGTTTTATTGTTAAAGAAAACGTATCGCCTGCGAAAAAACAAAGATTTCAAGCGGGTCTATGAGGGTAAGTTTTCGATACCGTCCGGCACGCTGGTTCTATATGTCTTGAAGACAGACAGAACCGGAGCGCCACGGATCGGCATATCCGTTTCGAAACGCGTGGGCAATTCCGTGTTGCGCAACCGGGTGCGGAGAAGGCTGCGGGAAGCGGTCCGTCCTTACATCGGAACCCTGCCTGAGGGAACCGATTTTGTGATTGTTGGACGCAGCCGGATCGCGGCTGCCTCTTTTTCGCAGATCCAAAAGGATCTTTCCCGGGTTCTTCATCGATCAGGCATTTTAGGGAAGTGAGCGTATGAGTTGGTTTTTACTGAAACTGATCGCTTTTTACAGGAGGTTTATTTCTCCCCTGAAGCCGCCTTCTTGTCGTTTTTATCCTACGTGTTCCCAATACAGCATGGAAGCTATTCAAAGATTCGGCGCTTTGAAGGGCACATGGCTGACCATACGAAGGATTGCCAAGTGCCATCCTTTTCATCCCGGAGGGTGGGATCCAGTCCCTCAAAAAAGTCCAACAAACGATAAAAAACAACTGACAGGAGGTGAACTGCTGTAACCCGTTTACAGCAGGATGATTTTGTGGAATGCGCTTGTAAAACTATTGGCTGATTTTTTAACGATCCTTTATAAATTAACGGTATCGGTGGGAATTCCCAACTACGGTCTGGCCATCATCATCTTTACAGTCATTGTCAGGGTGCTGATGTTCCCGCTGTCGCTGCGTCAATCCAAAATGACTAAAAGCATGCAGCTGATCCAGCCTAAAATGCAGCAGCTGCAGCAGCAATATAAAAACAGCCCAGAGATCCTGAACCGTGAAATTGCCGCATTATACAAAAAATATAATGCAAACCCTGTGTCCGGCTGTCTGCCCATGCTGATCCAGATGCCGATTCTTTTTGCATTGTTCCAGGCATTGAGGGATTTCCAGTATGAAGCTTTAGGGTCTGCATTCTTCTGGATTCCCAACATCAGCCAGTCGGATAAGGTGATCCTGCCGATCCTGGTCGCTATTTCTTCTTACGTCCAATCTAAAATTACCATGTCCGCATCGCCCCAGACCGGAGCGTCAGCTCAGTCTATGACGATCACAATGCTTTACATCATGCCGCTGATGATTGGCTGGATGAGCCGTAATTTTGCGGCGGGCCTGGCGATTTACTGGGTTGCCTTCAATACTTTGGGCGCAGGCTTGCAATATGTGACGAATATCATCATTGACAGGTCCCATAAAGAAATGAAGAAGGTCATGGAAGAGGAAGAGCGCGCCGAAGCGGAGGCCAGGGCGGCAAAAGCAGCTTCTCGTCCCGCAAGCCAGAAAAAAGCGCTCAAAAAACCACAGAATCCCGTAAAACAAAACAGAAGCAGCGCCGAGGATAATAACCGGGGCAAAGCCTTGGATTTTGATCAAAGCGATGAGTAGGTTCCTGTCCGACAGATCCTAGAAGGGGGCATTGAGCAATGAAGGTTGTATTAAAGTCAGCCCGGACGAAAGATGAAGCCATTCGGCTGGCGCTGAGTGAATTGGGATGCACCGAGGCCGAAGCCGTTGTTGAAGTATTAGAAGAGGCTTCCAAAGGACTTTTTGGATTTCTGGGCGCCAAAGATGCTAAGGTCAGGGTCACGAAAATTGAACCGGCTGAAACCAAAACATCCGAAAAGCTTGCCATCGAGCCGAAAACTTCGATCAGGAAAACAGAAAAGACTGGAGAGGAAACACCGCGTGCGCCGAAGCTTGCCTCTGCCGGAAGCGATAAAACCTCTGAATTCCTGAGTAATGTGACTTCTTTGATGGGCGCACCGGCGGACGTGAAACGCACGGAAACGGACGAATACGTCCAATTCATCCTGTCCGGCGAGCATATGGGCACCTTGATCGGCCGCCGCGGGGATACCCTGGATGCCCTCCAATACCTCGCCAATATTATTTCCAACAAGAGCCACGAGACGGAACGTAAGCGGATCATTCTGGATGCGGAGGGATATCGCGGCCGACGGGAAGAAACCCTGACGCGACTGGCTAAGCGGTTAGCCGCCCGTGTCAAACGGACGGGGCACAAGGTTGTCCTGGAGCCCATGAGCCCTCTGGAAAGACGGCTCATCCACACCGCTCTTCAGAACGATCCTGAAGTCAAAACCCTCAGTGAAGGGGAAGAACCCTATCGCCGTTTGGTCATATCGCCAACCAACGGCGGCACGAGAAGCTACAGCAACGAACGGAAAAGCAGTGATCGTCCACAGGCTCCGAAGAAACCTTCGCCGACCTACACCTCTGAACGACGGTTCAGTGAAAGGCCGCCCAAGAGAACCTATACGAACATCGAGGACGTGGATGTTCCCAGTGATCGAAACGGCAAGGATAAAAGTACTTTGTGGTAACATATTGATATTTTTAATGCCGGCAATGCCGGCATTTTTTTTGAAAGGAGGGCTTTCATGATCGAGACCCAGGACACCATTGCAGCCATCATCACCGCCCAGGGAATGGGCGCCATGGGCGCCATACGCATTTCGGGTCCGAAAGCTTTTCCTGCAGCCCAAGCCTTGTTCCGGAGCAAGAAGGGCACCTTGATCAAAGACATGCCCTGCTATGCTTTGGCTTATGGGTTGATTTACGAAGGCGATGTCCTTCTCGATCAGGCCTTGCTGCTGAAAATGCAAGGGCCCTCCAGTTTTACCGGGGAGGATGTGGCCGAGCTGCAGTGCCATGGAGGCCCCTTGGTCTTAGCCAGGGTCATACAGGCGCTGGCAGGGCAAGGCGTACGGCCGGCAAAGCCGGGGGAGTTTACGCAACGCGCCTTTTTAAATGGAAAGATGGACCTTTCCCAGGCCGAGTCGGTTATGGATCTGGTTTCATCCTCCAACCAAGTTATGGCAGAAGTGGCGATCCAGCAAATGCAGGGAAGCTTATCCGATCATATCAAAATGATCAAAAACAAAATCATTGGCTGGATTGCTTCGATCGAAGCTGAAATTGATTTCCCGGATGAATTTCCTCAGGCATTGGAGCCCGGCACTTTTAAAACTGAAATTCTCAGTATGCTCCGGCAGATCGATCGTTTGCTTGAAACTGCAGCCTATGGCCGCATTTACCGGGAAGGACTGCGAATCGTGTTCTTCGGGCGGCCAAATGTGGGAAAATCTAGTTTGCTCAATGGTTTACTGCAGCAGAAACGCGCCATCGTTACAGCGGAGCCGGGGACGACCCGGGATGTGATCGAGGAACGCATGATGATCCAGGGAATCCCCATCATTCTGATGGATACCGCAGGCGTCCGGGAAACGGGTAGCCTGGCGGAGAAAGAAGGAGTAGAACGTGCCAAACGTGCTGCGGCAGAGGCTGATCTGGTCCTTTTTGTGCTGGATTTGTCCCAAGGGTTCACGCAGGAAGACCAGCAGCTGCTCCATGGCCTGGATCCCCAAAAAACTTTATTGATTGCCAATAAGGCGGATTTGGTCACCGAAGGCGAAGGATCGATCCGAGAAGAGGCCGGTCCCTTTGAGGTCTGTATCCTATCGGCGTTGGAACAGGAAGGGATCGATGCGTTGATCCAGAAAATTCGTGAACGGTTTGAGGCAGGCACGCTCACAGCGGGCAATACAGCCGTTTTAATCAACCGCAGGCAAGAAGAAGCCTTGGCTCAAACGAAAAAGGCTCTGAAGAGCGCCTACGAGGGCCTTTTAAGCGGAGTCTCTACCGATTTGCTGTCCATTGATCTTCAGGATGCCTGGTCTTATTTAGGGGAAATCACCGGCGAAACCGTCAAGGAAGCCGTGGTTTCCGAGATTTTTGCCCGCTTTTGTCTGGGAAAGTAGGAGGAAAAGCAATGGCTTTTTTCGCTGGAACATATGATTGTGTCGTTGTGGGCGGAGGTCATGCCGGCTGCGAAGCGGCCCTGGCGGCCTCAAGGCTGGGCTGTCAGACACTGCTTCTGACCATCAGCCGTGACTTGATTGCCCTCATGCCGTGTAACCCATCCATCGGCGGACCTGCCAAAGGCAATATTGTCCGCGAGATCGACGCTTTAGGCGGAGAAATGGGCATCAATACCGATGCAACAGCCCTTCAGGCAAAACTGCTGAACACCGGCAAAGGACCGGCCGTCCATGCGCTCAGAGTCCAATCCGACCGATATCAATATCAGCGGCGCATGATCCGGGTCATGGACCAACAGGAAAATCTGCTGGTGCGGCAAAATGTAGCCGTTTCCATTTTAACGGACGATGCGGGCAACCTGTTGGGCGTTGAAACAGAAACCGGAGCCCAATATCTTTCCAAAACGGTGATCCTTTGCACCGGGACTTATCTGGATAGCCGAATCATCCGGGGGGAATCCAATGTCCCGGGGGCGCCGGTCGGACAGATGCCAGCTTACGGTCTATCCGATTCCCTGCGCAGCATCGGATTCAACGTACGTCGGTTTAAAACGGGAACGCCTCCAAGGCTGCATCAACGGAGCATCGATTTTTCGAAAATGACCCTTCAGCCCGGAGATCCCCGGAGACGTCATTTCTCATTCGCGATTACGGAAGAAACGCGGCAGGATTTGCCGGATCTGCCATGCTATCTGACTTATACCAACGAGACCACCCATAGCATCATTCGTGAAAACCTCGGGCGGTCCCTTTTTTACACTGGCGAACTGCCCGGCATCGGACCCCGTTACTGTCCTTCGATTGAAAACAAAGTCATCCGCTTCCATGACAAGGAAAGGCACCAGCTCTTCGTAGAGCCGGAAGGCCTGGATTCCCAGGAATATTATTTTCAAGGATTTTCATCCGCATTGCCGGAAGATGTCCAGGAAAAGTTTCTCCACACGGTGCCAGGCATGGAGAAGGCGGAAGTGGTCCGGTCCGGTTACGCCATCGAGTATGACGCCATCGATTCCCTTGTGCTGCGGCATACTTTGGAAAGCAAAGCCATCCGCGGACTGTATTTTGCAGGCCAAATCAACGGAACTTCCGGGTACGAAGAGGCCGCTGCTCAAGGCTTGATGGCCGGGATCAATGCCGCTTTGGCGATTCAAGGCAAGGAGCCCTTTGTGTTGTCAAGATCCCAGGCCTATATCGGCGTCCTGATCGATGACCTGGTGGTCAAGGGAATCAGCGAACCTTATCGTATGCTGACCTCTGCCGCCGAATATCGCTTGTTGCTGCGGCAGGATAATGCAGACTTAAGACTTTCCGAAGCGGGATATCGGATCGGGCTGCTGCCGGAGGCTCGGTATCGGGCATTCCTCGAAAAAAAGGCGATGATTGAAGAAGGCATCAAAGCCCTTCGTGACACGGTGATTTCTCCGAAGGATGAGACCATGCTCAAAACGCTGACCAAAGCAGGCAGCGTTTTGCCAAAGCATGGCATCACATTGATGGAATTGCTGAGACGTCCGGAATTGTCATATCAGACGCTGAAAGCATTGCCCCAAATGCCGAGCTATCCGGAAGAAGTGGAAGAACAGCTGGATATCCAGGTTCGTTATGAAGGCTATATCGAAAAACAGGAAGCGCAGGTCCGGCAATTCAATAAATTGGAACAGAAGGCGCTTCCCCAGGACGCAGATTATTTACCCATCCAGGGTCTTTCCTTGGAAGCCCGTGAAAAGCTGAATCTCCATCGTCCGGAGACCCTTGGGCAGGCATCCCGGATCACCGGCATTACCCCCGCCGATATTTCTGTGCTGCTGATCTACCTGGAGCAGCAAAACCAAAGAAATACAAAGGAGACGTGCTGATGGATTCTCGATTCAATTCATTCCGACTGGAGTTGACGAAGACCCAGAAACTGAGATTTGACCAATACATGGACTTGCTGCTGGAGTGGAATCAGAAGTTTAATTTGACGGCCATTACGGAACCTGAAGACATTTGGATCAAGCACTTTCTGGATTCGCTGCTGTTGACGCATACAAAGGCATGGCAGGGGAAAGGGCTCGTCGCAGATTTGGGCTCCGGCGCCGGTTTTCCGGGTATCCCTTTAAAAATTGTCTGTCCGGACATCCAGATGGTCCTATTTGAGGCGTCAGCTAAAAAAACAGACTTTCTTAATAGGGTATGTCAAGCCTTGGACTTAAAGGACATTCAGGCAGTCCATCTGCGCGCTGAGGAAGCCGGCCAGAACAAGCTATACCGCGAGCGCTTCGACTGGGTTGTATCACGGGCGGTGGCCTCTCTTTCCGTCCTTGCGGAATATGGCTTACCCCTGTTGAAAATCAACGGCGTGATGGCCGCTTACAAAGGCCCCGGCTATCTCCAGGAACTGGCAGACGCGGACCGAGCCTTGAACCTGCTGGGAGGTGCCTTGTTGGGCACTGAATCGGCCGAGCTTCCCGACAACCAAGGCCAGCGGCATATTGTCCTCATTCAGAAAAACAAACAGACCCCTCCGGCCTATCCAAGAAAAGCCGGTATGCCTGCGCGAAAACCACTTTAGCCCATCGATGCCGGCTATAAAAACTTAATTTAAGTTAATATTTCCTGTCCTCGAGAAGGATATTAAAAACAAAAAGGCGAATAGTACACATTGCACAAGGAGGGAGTATATTGGCCAAGGATACCATCTCAAAGTTTTTGGGCTTTTCTCGCGAGAGTGATCCTGTTGTTGACCAAGTCATGGATCTTGATATCGATAAACTAGTCCCGAATCCTTTCCAGCCGCGAAAATACTTTGACACCATACAGCTGGATGAGCTCGCCCGTTCTATTAGAGAACTGGGAGTGATCCAGCCTATTTTAGTGCGTTCCCGCGGAGAGGTCTACGAAATTGTTGCCGGGGAACGTCGTTTTCGTGCATCTCAAAGAGCCGGACTTAAGCAGATTCCGGCGGTCATCCGTGAGTTTTCGGATCGGGAACTGGCAGAGGTCGCTTTGGTTGAAAACCTTCAGAGAGCGGACCTCAGTTATTTCGAGGAGGCCGAGGGGTATCGCAAACTGATCGAGGAATTCAGCCTTACCCAGGAGGAAGTTGCCCAACGTGTTGGAAAAAGCCAACCCACCATCGCCAATAAGCTGCGCATCCTCAAACTGGACCCCGCCGTCCGGGAAAACGTGATGGTCGAACTTTTGTCAGAACGCCACATCCGAGCCTTGCTCAAGCTGAATACCCCGAATGATCAGCTGATGATTCTCAAGGAGATTTATGAACATGAACTTACGGTTCGCCAGACAGAGCTTCTTATTGAGGATTATTTAGCTGGAAAGACGATATTAACCGAAGAAGAGATCCACATGGAAGACGCACCGCCCGAAAAGCGCCAGCGCATCAAAAGAATTTTCAGGGACATGAGGATATACATCAACACCATCAAATCAGCCGTTGCCACCATCGAGGAAGCCGGTTTGCCGATAAAAATGACACAGACCGACCATGACGACTATATTGAGGTGACCATTCAGTTGCCACGGATCAAGAAAGAAGATTCACAAAATTAACAATTTTGGGATTGTACCGAATCGAGATAAGCCGTATAATTGTTTCACGTGAAACATTCGGAGAATCCTTGGAATGCACTTGGGAGGAAAACATGGGGATCATACTGACCATAGCCAACCAGAAGGGCGGCGTAGCGAAAACAACGACGGCAGTGAATCTATCAGCCGCCCTAGCCCTGGAAGGGAAGAAGGTGCTTTTGGTCGATTTGGATCCCCAGGGTAACGCCACCAGCGGAATGGGTATTCAGAAGAAGTCAGGGATGCACTGCATCTATGATGTGATTATCAACGAATATCCCATTGAACGCGCATGGCTCGACACTGAAATCGATGGCCTTAAAATTCTGCCGGCAACGATTCAGCTGGCAGGGGCGGAGGTTGAGTTGGTCGGGATGACCAACCGCGAGAAAAAACTAAAGGATGCGTTATCCCAGATCCAGGCCCGATTTGATTTCATTCTCATCGATTGCCCCCCATCTCTGGGATTGCTGACACTCAACGGTTTGACGGCTTCCAATGGCGCCTTGATCCCGGTTCAATGCGAATACTACGCACTGGAAGGTCTTGGACAGTTGTTGAACACAATTAATCTTGTGCGAAAACATCTGAATCCCAGGCTGCAAATTTTCGGAGCTTTACTGACCATGCAGGATTTTCGAACGAACCTATCTAGTCAAGTGGCTGATGAGGTCAGGAGCTTCTTCAAAGACAAAGTCTTTGAACAAGGAATTTCAAGAAATGTCCGACTCAGCGAAGCGCCCAGTTACGGCGTGCCGATCGCAATCTATGATGCAAGGTCCAAAGGCGCAGAACAATATAAAAAACTAGCGCAGGAGGTAATTGCCCGTGTCGAATCCTAAAGGAAAGGGCGGCTTAGGCAAAGGCCTATCCGCACTCATACCGCAAGAACCTGATGTCGCGCTGGAAAACGGCGAGACCAGCGAAATACCGATTGTGAAAATTACAACAAACCCTTATCAGCCAAGAAGGGAATTCGATCCAGAGAAATTGGCCGAACTGACAGAATCGATCAAAAGGCATGGGGTTGTCCAGCCGGTTCTTTTGCGCAAAACCGATGAGGGCGGCTATCAGCTGGTGGCCGGTGAACGTCGATTGAGGGCTTCCCAGGCAGCGGGCTTGACAACGATCCCGGCGGTCGTCAAAACCTATAGCGACGACGAAATGATGGAAATCGCGCTCATTGAGAACATTCAACGGGAAGACCTGAATCCGGTGGAAGAAGCCATTGCCTACAAAAAATTATCGGAAGAATTTGGATTGACCCAGGAACAGATTGCAAAACGCGTATCAAAAAGCCGTTCTTTTATTGCAAACAGCATGCGGCTGCTGAATCTCTCCACGAAAATTCTAAACCAACTCGCCCAGGGAAAACTCACGACCGGCCATGTGCGGCCATTGCTGACACTTCCGCAGGAGGAAGCTGAGCGATTGGCGGACATCATGGTTGAACAAAAGGCAACAGTCCGGGAAGCTGAGGCCTGGGTCCATGCCGCCTCTGAGCCAACGTTGCCCGACCAGTTCCCCTCCAACGCGAACCTTCCGGAAATGCCGCAAGAAATATTAACGGGCCAGATTACCGCTTCTAAAGAAAAAATGGCCCAGGAAAACAAAAGCGACAGCGCTCAAAGCACGATGCCGGTGGAATTGAAAGAAATAGAGCGCGTTTTGAGGGAACGAATCAACACAAAAGTCGAGGTTGTTCAAAGTGCAAAGGGAGGGAAAATCATCATTGAGTATTATCATCAAGATGATTTAGATCGCATTTTGACGCTTTTTACGGGATATGGGGAAATTGACTGAAAAAGGGGTGAAGAAGAAAAACACATCATGTTCAGGTCTGGCAAAGTGGATGATTTTACAATTGAATACGCAGAGCATATTAAAATTTTGTCCCGCCGGCGACGCATAGGGGCCTGTTGCCGGCCAATCGAACACCGATCGCAGTTTTATCGCAGCAAAAGAAGCGCTTGGGAATCATTCGGATATGCTTTTTTTTGCTTAAGAAAGTTAAGACATTCACAAAGTACCCAAAGATATTAAATGTTTTCAATATGGCCGAAGACGCTTCGTCTGCGGCCAGCGGGCAAGGATAATGATCAAGCATAAGGGGGAAATAGCTATGAGTTGTCAATGCGGTTCTGCATGCAAGGATGAACGGTTTGTCAAAATCGACCAGATTCTGGATCAAAACGGTCGCGATGAATCGATGCTCATCCAAAACCTCGAGCAGATCCAACACTTCCTGGGCTTTTTGCCGGAGGATGTGCAAGCCTATCTGGCAGAAGCCATGGGGATTCCATTAAGCAAGATTTACGGCGTCGTCACGTTCTACTCCCTGTTTACCACAGAGCCTATCGGAAAATACAAAATCAGCATTTGTCTCGGAACGGCCTGCTACGTCAAGGGCGCCGGAGAAATTGTTGCTGAATTTGAAAAACAGTTGAAAATCAAGGTCGGACAAACCACGCCGGACGGGCGCTTTACCTTGGCGGGTTGCCGCTGCTTGGGCGCTTGCGGGTTGGCGCCGGTTCTGAATGTGAACGGCAAGGTTTTCGGCCGATTGACAACCGATGATGTGGCGGGCATTCTCGCCCAATTCGAATAATCCGATTGCAGCATAGGAAGGAGTCTTACAGCCATGAAAAGCATTGAAGAGCTTAGAGCCATAAAAGCCAAGAAGATTGGCGACGTGGTCAGCCGAAGTGAAAAAGGTGTTCCGACCATCAATGTGCATATGGGGACCTGCGGGATCGCCAGCGGCGCCCGGGAAGCCTTGACCGCGATTCTTGAAGAAATCGAAACACGCCAAATCAAAGACATCCATGTCGTTCAAAGCGGTTGTCCAGGAATGTGTGTGAATGAACCGCTGGTGACGGTGACCATGCCTGGAGAAACACCTTATATCTATCTGAAGGTAACGCCCGATAGAGCCAGGAGCATTGTCGTGCGTCACGTGATCAATCATCAGCCCATCAGTGAATGGCTTTTAAACCGCCAAGACTAATCATTTGCGGCTCAAGATAGGAGGAATAGTGCCATGGAGTTTTACCGTACTCACGTATTGGTCTGCGCCGGAACAGGCTGTACTTCAATGGATAGCCGTTTGCTGAGACAGAACTTATACGAGGAAATTATCAAGAGAGGCCTTGAAAAAGAGGTCAAGGTCATTGAGACCGGCTGCTTTGGCTTCTGTAATTTAGGACCGATCATGGTCGTCTATCCTGAAGGGACGTTCTATTGCCAGGTCAAACCTCAGGACGCAGCCCAGATCGTGGAAGAGCACTTTATCAAAGGGCGCCCCGTAGAACGCCTTCTGTATCAGCATGAAAAAGAAACCACCGACGTGGTGGAGATGGAAAACATCGAATTCTTCAAGCATCAGAAAAGAGTGGCCCTGCATAACTGCGGCTTGATCGACCCTGAAAACATTGAAGAATATATTGCACAGGACGGTTACTTTGCACTGGCTCATTGCCTGAAGGACCTGACCCCCCTGGAAGTGATCGACATCATCAAGAAATCCGGACTTCGCGGCCGTGGCGGCGGAGGATTCCCCACCGGGACCAAATGGGAATTTGCATACAAGTCCAAAGACGATCAGAAATATGTGGTATGCAACGCTGACGAAGGCGACCCCGGTGCGTTCATGGACCGGAGCATTCTGGAAGGTGATCCCCATGGCATTCTGGAAGCGATGGCGATTGCAGGCTATGCGATTGGAGCAAACCAGGGATACATTTATGTCCGTGCAGAATATCCCATCGCCGTGGAACGCCTGAAGCATGCCATCAAGCAGGCCAGAGAATACGGCTTGCTGGGTGACCATATTTTCGGGACGGACTTCTGCTTTAATATCGATATCCGTCTGGGCGCCGGCGCCTTTGTCTGCGGCGAAGAAACCGCTTTGCTGGCTTCCACCGAAGGCCGCCGCGGCGAACCCCGGCCGAGACCGCCTTTCCCCGCTGTGAAGGGACTTTTTGACAAGCCCACCATCATCAATAATGTGGAAACCTTTGCCAATGTGACCAAGATCATCCGTAACGGCTGGGAATGGTTTGCTTCCATGGGTACCGAGAAGAGCAAAGGGACCAAAGTATTCGCTCTGGCCGGAAAAATCAACAACATCGGGCTGATCGAGATCCCCATGGGGACCACCCTGCGCACGATCATCTATGATATCGGCGGCGGAATCCCCAAGGGCAAGAAATTCAAAGCCGCCCAAACCGGCGGACCTTCCGGCGGCTGCCTGACGGAAGCCCACCTGGATATCCCCATCGACTATGACAACCTGACCGCAGCCGGCTCCATGATGGGTTCCGGCGGTCTGATCGTCATGGATGAGGACAATTGCATGGTGGACATCGCCCGGTTCTTCCTGGAATTCACCCAGGAGGAGTCCTGTGGAAAATGTCCCCCCTGCCGGATCGGAACCAAGAGAATGCTGGAGATCCTGGACAAGATCACAACCGGAAAAGGGACACCGGAGGATTTGGACAATCTGGAAACCTTAGCGACGACGATCAAATCCGCTTCGCTGTGCGCGCTGGGGCAAACGGCACCGAATCCGGTGCTGAGCACCATCAAGCATTTCCGGAAAGAATATGAAGCCCATATCTATGACAAAAAGTGTCCTGCCCGCGTCTGCCAGGCGCTGCTGTCTTACAAGATCGACCCTCAGAAATGCAAAGGCTGCGGCCTCTGTGCCCGCTACTGTCCCGCGGAAGCGATCACCGGCAAGATTAAAGAACCCTTCACGATCGACGTGGAGAAATGCATCAAATGCGGTGACTGCATCACCCGCTGTAAATTTGGCGCCATCAGTAAAGAATAGGGCAATGGCTTAGAGAAGGAGTGTGTAATGCTATGGAAATGGTAACGGTAACCATTGACGGTGTTGAGATTCAAGTACCGTCTGATTATACCGTTCTGCAGGCGGCTCAGAAGGCGGGCATTCAGATCCCGACCCTGTGCTATCTGAAGGACATCAATCAAATCGGTGCCTGCCGCGTTTGTCTGGTTGAAATCGAACGCGCCAGGGGCTTGCAGGCTTCCTGCGTCTATCCCGTAAGCGAAGGGCTGAAAGTCCACACCCATACGCCGGCCGTTCTGGAAGCGAGGAAAGCGGTGGTTGAACTGCTGCTTTCCAACCACCCCCAGGATTGCCTGACCTGTGTCCGCAACACCAATTGCGAGCTCCAGGCGCTGTCGCAGCAGATGGGCATTGATCATGTGCGCTTTACGGGAGAAAGAAAAGAATACCCCATTGATTTTTCTTCCCCTTCTATCGTGAGGGATGCCTCGAAGTGTATTCTCTGCCGCCGCTGTGTGGCGGTCTGCAACCAAGTCCAGAATGTAGGCGTTCTCGGCCTGATCAACCGCGGCTTTGAATCCACCGTGGGCCCAGCCTTCAAACGGGGCCTGGCGGAAGTCAACTGCACCAACTGCGGACAGTGCATCAACGTCTGCCCGGTGGGTGCCTTGAGAGAAGTGGATCATACCGAACGGGTCTGGAAAGCCTTGGCGGATCCCACCAAACATGTGGTGGTCCAGACGGCGCCTTCCATCCGGGCCGGTTTGGGGGAAGAGTTCGGATTGCCCATGGGCACCCCCGTCACAGGCAAAATGGTGGCGGCCCTCCGCCGACTTGGCTTTGCCAAGGTATTTGACACAGACTTCACCGCGGACCTGACGATTATGGAGGAAGGCAACGAGCTTCTGCATCGGATCGCCACCGGCGGCAAGCTGCCCTTGATCACCTCCTGCAGCCCGGGCTGGGTCAAGTTCTGTGAACAGAATTATCCGGAGTTTATCGAAAACCTGTCCTCTGCAAAATCGCCCCAGGCCATGTTCGGCACCTTGTCAAAAACTTATTATGCAGAGATCAACAACATTGACCCTGCGAGCATCTACTCAGTTTCCGCCATGCCCTGCACGGCCAAGAAATTTGAATGTGACCGTCCGGAGCTGAAGGATAGCGGCCACAAGGACGTGGACGCGGTCATCACCACCCGCGAGCTGGCCCGCATGATCAAGAAAGCCGGCATTGACTTCGCGAATCTGCCGGATGAGGATTTTGACAGAACCTTAGGCGCCTCTACCGGCGCAGCGGTTATTTTCGGCGCCACCGGCGGCGTGATGGAAGCGGCCCTGAGAACGGTTTACGAAGTGATCAGCGGCGAAACCTTGGACAAGGTGGAATTCTGCTCCGTCCGCGGCATGGAAGGCATCAAGGAAGCGACCGTCAACATTCCCGGCTTCGGCGAGGCTCGGGTGGCAGTGGCCCACGGTCTGCAGAATGCGGCGGACCTCCTGGACCGGGTCCGTTCCGGCAAGGGCGACTATCACTTCATTGAAATCATGGCTTGCCCCGGCGGCTGCGTCGGCGGCGGCGGACAGCCCATCGTCACCGGGCCCCAGCGTCTGAGCCTGCCCGATGATTACCAAGCTCTGCGCCATAAAGCCATTTACGCAGTGGACGAGTCAAAGGACATTCGCAAATCTCATGAGAATCCTGAAATCATCGAGATTTACGAGAAGTATCTGGGCAAGCCCCTCAGCGAAAAATCACATCATCTGTTGCACACCCACTATGTCAAGCGTCCCAAGTACAGCGTCGAGATTCCCGACCAGCCTGCGAAATAGGGCTGACGGATGCTGGAGTGATGGCGGATCGAGCCGCCGATCACCGATGACCCGGGGAAAAAGGATTGCAAGGGGGCACGGATCATATCCGTGCCCCCTTGGTCTCTCTCCGGATGGAAAATTCCAAGCTAACAAACCGTTTTGATCCATGCTATAATAGGTTTCGTCAGATAATCAAGCGCGGGGGCTGCGGCCGGCCGATGATACCATAAGATTCGAGGACCAAAACATGCTGGGGAATTTGATCAATGGGGGAGCGATTTTTTTAGGATCCCTTGCCGGCTTGCTGCTGGGGAAAAACCTGAAAAGCGCTTATCAGGAAGCCGCCATCGGCGCGGCCAGCCTGGCGCTGCTCCTTCTGGGACTGCAAATGGGACTGCAGGCCGATAACTTCATTATAATGATTGTCAGTTTAACCCTGGGAAGCCTTCTTGGGCATTGGCTGGACATCGAGGGGTGGATGGACCGTTTCGGCCTGTGGGTGGAGAGCAGATTGTCCACCCGGGGAGAGGGCTTCAACCGAGGCTTCGTTTATGCCAGCTTGCTCTTCTGTATCGGTCCCATGGGGATCATGGGCAGCATCCAGAGCGGACTGGCAGGTGATCACAGCATTCTGATCACCAAAGCGGTGATCGACGGAATCTTTGCGGTGGTCTTGAGCGTGACCATCGGCTGGGGCGTCATTGCCTCGTCGTTGTCGGTCCTGGCGTATCAGGGGGCGATCGTACTCTCCGCCCAATGGGTGCAGCAATACTTCACGGAATCGATCATCACGGAGATGACGGCCACCGGGGGTATGCTGATCGTTGCCATCGCGCTGAACCTGTTGGAAATCAAAAAGTATAAAACAGCCAATATGCTGCCGGCCTTACTGCTGGCCGGTCTCATGGCAGCTTTCTGGAAAGCATAACATTTGAGAGGACGATCATCATGACCTTTTTCAGCCAATGGGACCCCCAACAGATTCTGCTTGCCTTCGGCGGGAGTTTGGTTTTTTTGCTGGTTTGCAGCCAGATCCTTTTGCATGTCAGGCATTCCAGACTCGAAAAACGGCTGAATGCCATGCTTCAGGGCAGCCGAGGCCATGATTTGGAAACCATGCTGGTGGAGCATCGCAACACCTTGAACCAACTGAATGTGGAGCATCAGGAGATCCGGGAAGCGGTCAAGGGTTTTCAACGTCTGAGCGACCGGAACCTGAGAAGGCTGGGGCTGGTCCGATACGACGCATTTAAGGAAACCAACGGCAATCTAAGCTATAGCCTGGCGGTCCTGAACGACGCGGGCAGCGGCTTTGTCGTCACCGGGATTTTCACCCAGGAACAGAGCCGTACCTACGTCAAAGCGGTCCGCAGCTGGGGACAGGCTGAAAACGTTCTGACTGAAGAAGAACTGAAGGCCATCAAACTGGCTTATAAGGACAACGGCAGCATCCTGCACTAATATGGCAACTCTTATATGTGCCTCGAAAGGGGTTTCCAAAACGATCTCAATGTGTTACACTGTTAACAATCTTTTAACAAAGCAAGCTGAATCAGGGTTCAAATTGAAAAGGAAGCTTGGGTGTTTGATGGGCCCGGGCCAATCATAGATTCTGACCACAGGAGGCGCAACTTTGATTTCGTTTACCCGGAAAGCAAGAACATACATTGACGCAAAAAAGAAGCAGAACGATAAGATCACACTGATGTTTATGGGAGGCCCCGGCAAGCCTGTCAAAGATTTTTGCATATCCGTGAAATGGCTCCGTATCGGAACCGTCGCACTGAGCATGACATTGATCGCTGGACTGGCTGTCGGAGGCTTTTTCGTTTGGGATTACAGGAATCTCCAATATTTAAAATCCGAGAACCAGCAGCTTGCCTCCATCAATGAATCCCAGTCCGTCCAGATCCAGGAATTGCAGAATCTCGCCCAGGCGATGCAAAGCAAGATGACGGACCTTGAAAATCTCGACACCCAGGTCCGTGAGAAGGTTGGTCTTGAGAAACCTGAAGAAGCAACCGCAAACGGCGAAGCAGAAGCTCAGCGAGCCGTGGCGGGACTAACGGCTTCCCGAAGCAGCTTCACCGCCGAGGATTACGACTTGACCGAAAACTACGAAAACATTGAAACGCTGGAGGATCTCAAGCAGGAGCTGCTGGATATGGATCAGCAGATGACTGAAAAAGAAGATTCACTGACGGTTCTGTCGGAAGATGTGGATAAAAAACTGGCCAAGGATGCCGCGACCCCTGACTTTTGGCCCATGTCCGGCCGGATCACGTCCCGCTTTGGCTGGCGAAGCAATCCAACGGGCCGCGGTTCAGAAATGCACTATGGTCTTGATATCGCCAACAGCACCGGCACCAGCATCAAGGCAGCGGGCAATGGTGTGGTGACCTTTGTGGGCTACAAATCCGGATGGGGGCGCATGGTCCTCATTTCCCACGGCTATGGCTATGTGACCCAGTATGCCCACTGCAGTTCGGTTCTTGTGAAAGAAGGCCAGAAGGTAACCAAAGGAGAGATCATTGCAAAATGCGGAACCTCCGGGCGCGTGACCGGCCCTCATCTGCATTTCGGAGTCCAGCTCAATGGCAGCTGGATCGATCCCTTGAAAGTTCTGAAGCAATAGGAGGGTATCCATGTTAGGTGCAAAGAAACCGAAAGTTACCGAGGTTGATCCTGAAAAAATCGGCAAGGTTGATGCCGTGATCGGTCAGGAAAGCACATTCACCGGAAATTTGGAGTCCATGGGCACCTTGCGGGTGGATGGGCATTTCAAGGGCGATATAAAGACCAAAGGTGACGTGTTTATTGGCGGGAAAGCCGTCATTGAGGGGAATATCCAGGCAAGAAACGTTTTTCTGGGAGGACAGGTTCAGGGAGATATCAAAGCGGAGGGCCGTGTCGAGCTGAATGCGGTCGCCAAGCTGCACGGTACGTTGGAGGTCGGCTATCTGATCATCGAAGAGGGTGCCATTTTCAAAGGCAGCTGCACGACCCACCGGGCCGCAAAAACAGAAACCCAGCCGGCATGACCCGATCAGGATCAAGACGCTGCATCGGCTGGCTTTGAAAGAATCAAAGAAGCTTCCCTTAGAGGGTGCGTCTTAGGGATTTCTTATCCCGGAAAAATATCGGCATAGTTTGGTAGTATTACCGGCTATGCCGATTTTTCTTGTTTTATGGTGGATGTAGAAACCGGTGGGTCAAACTCGCCAATGCAGTTATAAACAATTTTTATATGCTGTACTCGTCTGCCCTCAATGCGCTCTGCCTTGTAAACATAGACTTTTTCAACAAACTCTCGGATGATCTCCGCTGTGAGTTCCTGTATATCTGTGTACTTTCGTACCAAAGCGAGGAAATGGTCAACACCCAATGCGCTTTCCTTTTCGGAAGTCATAGTGGATTTTAGTTCTGTTACTCGGCGTTCAAGGTTATGCTGCTCGGATTCGTAGTTGGCGGTCATTTTAGCAAAACGCTCATCGGAAATCTTACCCTCGATATTGTCCTCATAGAGCCTTTGGATAATATCATCCAGCTTGCTGATGCGAACCTGTGACTGCTCCAATTCTCGTTTGCCGTCACGCATACTTCTATCTAGGTCTGTCCTTGTTTTCTTAGTAACCATCTCCACAAATTCATCCTCATGATCTCTGGCGTATGCGGTTATCCGGCGAATGCCATCAATTAGCAATTCCTCAACTACAACATTGCGTATCTGGTGAGAACTGCAGCCACCTTTAATCTTACGATAGGTAGCACACACAAAATGCTCTTTGTCATGTTCCCAACCTCGATGGCGGACTTGGTATAGCTTAGCACCGCAGTCAGCGCAGAAGAGCATACCGGAGAGGATTGGCATATCGCCCATTGGTGTCAACCTGCGTCTGCCATCGCGGATTTTCTGCACCACTTCGAACACAGGCTCCTCAATGATCGCTTCGTGTGTATTCTCGAAAATCTGCCATTCTGACGGGTCATTCTTCATTTGCTTTTTCTGCTTATAGGACTTGCGGTAGGTTTTGAAGTTTACTGTATGTCCTAAATACTCCTGCCTTGAAAGCATATGAACAATTGTACTGCCTCGCCAGATGTAGTCATCATCATGGCCTCTGTTGTCAGGGATGTTGATTCCGCTTGCCTTTGCATGAGCTGTGGGATTCATTATGCGGCGTTCGCTAAATTCTTTAGCTATCTGTGTAGGACCATAACCTTGCATACACAGGCGAAATGCCTCTTTGACTACTTTGGCAGCATCTTCATCAACTACCCAATGCATCTTATCTTCCGGGTCTTTGATGTAGCCATAAGGCGGATTGGTACAGAGCGGCTTGCCGGATTGCCCTTTTGACTTAAAGACGGAGCGGATTTTTTTGCTCGTGTCCTTGGCATACCATTCGTTGATGATGTTAAGAAACGGTGTAAAATCGCTGTCCTGCTGATTGGCACTGTCCACATTGTTGTTTATGGCAATGAAGCGTATGTCGGAGCCGGGGAAAAGCACTTCGGTGTAATAACCTACTTTGAGATAATCTCTACCAAGACGGCTCATGTCCTTCACAATGATGGTGCCGATGTTACCTTCTTCCGTTTGCGCAATAAGACGCTGCCAGTCCGGGCGGTCAAAGTTTGTACCGCTGTAGCCATCGTCCACAAAGAACTCTGTGTTTGCAAAGCCATTGTCATCTGCGTACTTCTGCAAAATGGTTTTCTGGTTTTTAATGCTGTTGCTGTCACCTTGCGACTCGTCATCACGAGAGAGGCGGCAATAGAGAGCGGTGATTTTATTACTATTCTTCACAGTAGTGTTAGACTGTCTATTATTCATGTTTTCCTCCTTTCCGACAGTCTTCAAGCGGTACTCTATATTCCCGTACTACTGTGAAGAAGTCAAGTTGATATGGGCTAAGAAGCCTTCATTCCAAGGCTTTTGGTGTCATTCAGTATCATGCGTTCCAGCTTGTTATAAGCAGTCTCTTTGGCAGTGCTGCTGACTGTTGATTCTACAATGTAAAGCGTGTCACCGATAACTTTTTCGGTAACGCTGATGGTCTTATCATCCATAGGGATTCCTCCTTTCGATATGGCGTAACGAATCGTTACTCCCTTTATAGTTTTTTAGACCGGTAGGGGGTGGTCTGATCTCTGTACCTTTTCGACTGGACAACGGGCGTGGGGCTTCACGCAAAAAAACGCAGATTCAAACGGGGTATTAAAGCCACAACCGGAATAAAATGCATATAATTAAGTTAAATACAGTGTGTATTTCAGCTTGAAAAGCAAATATTTTACGAGAAAAAGGCACAGCAGATCATTCCACTATGCCTTTTTCAGTAAGTCTTTTAACCGATTGATTCGGTGTTAATCTGAATTACCTTTACTGCCTCTGGTCGGATAAGTTTTCCGTCAAGAAACTCATAGGCCAAATATCCAAGCTGGTCAAGGGTAGCGAACTTCTCCGTAAGTGTCCGAACTCCGATGGGTCTCCTGCCGATTACCCAGTAGTAGCTGAAATCACCGAAAGCGATGGGCTTGGCTCCGGAATCTGCGTTAGGCATGAACTCGGTCATTATTACCTTCTTGCCAAGAATGGTGTCATCGCTGTCACGCCAGAGGTAGTTGCCTGCACTATCCTTAAGAGTACGCAGTGCAAGTGCAGTAACATCGTTCATCAGCCATACTGCATTCTTGCGATACTCCGGTTTTACAGAGAAGTACAAGCTGATAACATCGTCATATGTTATTTGACCGATTGTCGCAGAAACTTCCGCGCCGCCGGTGGCGTTCAAAATACCTGTGGGCATTTCAGCTCCATTGCCATTGATGAAGGCATTATCCTCGGCTCTACTGAAGTTCATGGCAAAGCGTTTGATAAGATAATTCTCAATATTGAAGCTGGCATCATGTATGAAGGCTTCGTCCATCTTAACCAAAGCAGCCAGTTTCCAACTATCTACGGTATTGACGGTGAAATCTTCGATACATTCATAAATGGGGATGGTATCATTTTCTGCTACCCACTCAGCGAGGTCGTTGCTGTCCTTGGCGAAAATACGGTAGCCAGAACCGTATGCTTTAATGACTGTACCAATACTGCGGAACAGGCTTTCTTTTTCAAGAGCGGCCATGTACTTGTTATCCGATGAATTTGGCATTGCATATAGACCGGTTCCGGTGCTGTAGCCTTTTGAAAGTTCATCGAAACTGCTGTCGTGGCCGCGCATAGCATTCCAGAAGTGCTTGTCATATTCTGGCGAGCCGGTATAAGGTAATCTTTCAGTGTAAGTGCTCATCTTTTTTTCCTCCTTATTTCTTGTCACAAACAGGGCATCTGTATAGGCCCAGTTCGTTATAGCTGAGTGGCCTGCTGATTTGCTTTAGCATACCGACATTGCAATCTGGGCAATGGATATCATAGGCAAAAGCCATTTCCATGTTGTGATCCTGTTTTGTGTGAAGACGATAATACTTGTGCAGTTTTCCATGCTCGTCTTCAACAATGGAATCTGACAGGAATAGATCACACACGCTCTCTGCATATTCATCAGAGTAGTATGTGTGTTGTGGGCGAAGGAGTGTTCCTTCCTTGTTCATTTTTGTAAGTGGATAGTTTGCCATTTTAAATTCCTCCTAAAATTATTGTTGTGGGGTATTTCTTTGAAGTGCTTTTACGAATTGTCTTTCTACTCCTCCCTTCGGATTGCATTTTTTAGTAGCAGTAGTAGCAGTACTGGTAGCAGAGTTTTTCGGTACTGCTACCGATTAAAAGTATTGTATATCAATGCTTTCAGGCTTTTTGGTAGCAGAAGTAGCAGTACGGGCGAGTTGATATTCACACTCCCCATAATCTTTGTATTCTTTAATTCTTCCTTACAAACTTTTTTTAAATTTTGCTGAGAAGTTGAAAGAACTGCTACAACTGCTACCGATAGCGCTGAAAGCCTTGCACTGTGGGCATTTGAGGTGGTAGCAGTTGTGATTTTTACTGCTACCGGCACTGCTACTACTGCTACCATTTTTATAAGAACTCAGTTCCGTCATAGCCATATTCCCTTGAAAACTGTTCTTTTGCCTCACTTGTAAGCGAATAATCCTTATAGTAGGTATTACCGTTCTGTCTGGTGGTGATGGCCGTAAAGTCTGCTCCGAGGCGTGAAGCGAGAGTTTCTCTAAATTCCTTTGCCGTTTTTGCATAACCGTTATTGTTTTCTCGACACCAGCCTTGATAAACCTTGAAGATGCGGCCCGTGGTGCAGTGCTTGTTGATTTTCCCATCTGGCCATTCACACATACACTCCTCAAAGAAGGAGAGCACTGTGTTGTTCTCGGCCATATATTTTTCTCTTGCAAGGTTTACGCTGTCCGGTTCCGAGAATCTGTAGCCATTGGCGATGACTGTCTGCAGGGCCTTGACCGCTTTGAAGACGATGCCATCACGCTCTGCATACATTTTGTCGAGTATTTTTTTGTCTTGCTTGTCTTTCGGAATTACGTTAGGGCAGCGAACTACCATAATCCGGTCATAGACCCATTTGCCATCATCGCCGCCAAACTTGGGAAGCCTGTTCATGCAAAACCAAAGTAGACCGTTATAGGTGAACTCAAAGGCTTGTTGCCCTTTAAACTCTGCGAAAAGGCTATCTCCACCGATTGTTTTCTTAAAGATTTTCATTTCAACTACCGCGAGAAAACTCATATCCGAACTACCGGCAAGGCGCGTATTGTATATTGCACCAGTACCAAATCTGGATTCGATTTCTCTCAGATCAATGCCAATAAAGTTTCCTTTACCAAGCAAACGCTCTACAAGGCTCTTAAGCTGAGATTTGCCGGTGTCACCATCACCTACAAGGAAGAGTGCCTTTTTCATTCGCCATCCCTTGACGTTCGAGATACATACTCCGATAAATTCAAGAAGCAGTTGTTCTACTGCTTTATCACCGTTGGTGAGGGTGTGCATATATCTGTCAAACACTGGTGTGGCTGTTTCTCTGCCTGTCCAGCTACATGGGATTTGTATGGTGGAGAGGATATCTGGGAAGTGTGGAACAAGAGTGGCATCGCTTTCGGTTATTCGAAGCAAACCATTGCTGAAATTGATTAAATCCTCATTGGCGTTTAGGTCATCTTGGCTGACATAGTTAAGGTCAGTAGTGACTTGATTGTATGCCTCAGCTACTTTGCCCATAGATACAAGTTCTTCATCATACTCGGCAATGTAGCCTTTCATGACACCTTTGAGCATATCCGGGGCATATAGCCGATAATAACCGTCTTCATATACATAGATGAGAAGAGCCTGTCTGCCGTTGTCCCGGACGAGGATATAATGCAGTTGCTCTCGCGTCCACTTTGCCAGTAGTGGCGGAAATACATATGGCGCTCCTTTTTCATCGAACTTTATAAAGTACGGGTGCTCCATCCGAGAACGGTGAAAGACTCCATGGCAGGCTTCGATTCCGATGTTGATTGTGGCCTCGCGGTAATCATCACGCTCCCACTTGTCGCGGTACAGCGCGGAATCCCGGAATACAGCATCAATAGCATCAGGATCGGGGCCGGTGCGGAAAGCAATAATAGCACAGAGCGCTGCATCTGCTTCTGACTGTGAGCCGTAATCGCTGAAATTGCCCTCGTCATATAGCTTTTTGAATTTCTCTCCATTTTTCTGCTTACGCAGATTGCAGACAATGTCAAAGTCAGCGCGATCCCCGTCACGCTTGGCACTGTACTTGACTTTTTCCTTGCGGCGCATATCTTTATCAAGTGTCGTAAGGACTGCTGCGGTGCATTCACGCAAGGGCTTATCCTCAATAATATTGCCGGTATAGGCGGCGAAGCGATTTGTGATGCCACCGATATACAGTTCTAAATCGTTATGGGGATTCTTCATATAAAACTGCCGGTCGAGTTTTAAGTTTCCGTCTTTGTCAAGGTAGGTAGGAATTTGAGTGAAATCACACTTGCCATATTGATGTATCCCTTTGCCGCTGACTGAGTATTCAGCATAAGAATCATGCCTTGCTAAAATCGTCTGCACCAGCGGATCTGTAAGCTCTTTATGGTCGATGTCTATGAAGTAATAGCCTTTCGGTATCTTGAAACCGATACCAGCTGCAACGGAATTATGCTCCTTTGCTTTTACTGCCTCATTGTATGTGACCCATGTATGAGACCATTTATCATCAGTTCCACTTGGGCCGCCTCCAGCCGCAAAGGGTTTCTTTGTCGGCTTGCCATTTTGATCTGTTGCCCATCGCCACAGCATCCATATCTTCATTTTCATCAGTTCCTGCATTGCACTCGCCATCTCGTTCACCTCCTCTCCGTAAAACTTGTGTTTTCATTAGCTGTGAGCCGAGTTTTTAAGTAGCCATTCCTTATAGGCATCAACAGGAATCAATATCCTCGTACCAATTCGTATGGTGGGGAATCCAGGCGATTTTACAAGTTCGTAGGCTTTCGGTAGGCTTATGCCCATCTGTGCCGATAGCTCCTGCACACTCATGGTCGTTTTTTCCATTAGCTCTTTCCTCCTTATATTGATATTTGTTTTGGTTTCTACATCCACCATTCGCTACCGTTCCTAAGGCAGCCACCTGTTCGTGGTCTCCTCGTATCCGATTGCAATAGAGGCGCTCTGGTTTTCACCATCGTGGCGGCAACACTGCAAAAGTATCTCTTGCGGGTGGACTATTCAGTTGTCAAGGAACTCTGAAACAAGGCGTTTTGCAATTTGCTCTTGTTTTCAATGCCATTGTATAATAGAATGTAAGCGAAGTATAATTCTCAACGCTTACACATTCGATTACATTCAAAGGGTGAATATTATGAAACAATTACCGGTAATAAATCTCAGTTTCGTCGAGATTGGTGGAGTTGGTGAAATGGTATACAGGGCTGTGCGGTTTCCTGAGTATGTACCGGACTATGATGATAGCGAAGAAATCATAAAACCCATTTTCACAGGCGGCCATGCTCCGGCAAGCGGAACTGACTATTCCTTGACCGGGCAAAACCTCTTGGTCAGCCTGTGCAACCTTTATGTCAAATTAAATAACCCAGACAGCACTGAATCGATTTCAGATGCCGTCTGGGATTGGTGTAGAAACAATATTCATCCGTATGAAATTGATAGTCTCTGCGAAATCCTCGAATGTGAGAAGAACGCATACATCACTTTTATGGATATCATTGAGAAGGATGCTACTTTCAGCACAAAACGGTTTATCAAGGATTTGTGCGATCTTGGTACTGTCTTCGAGCTGTTTTACATCCTTGATAACTTGAAGTATGAAGGTAATGTTAAAAATGCAAGAAATCTATATTACGAAGGCAGGCTTCGTGACAGTCTTGCATTTTTGGAAAGATACAGCAAATATGAGGACGATAAGGAATACAGGGACCATGTTTTAGAAGATTACAATGATCTGATCTTCAAGGTCATTGATATGTTCCCGGACTTTCGAATGAGACTAAAATTAGATAAGAAAACTGGCAAGGTGATGTTTGGCGCAGATGTGCAGTCAGTCTTTGATATTTGTTGGTATACCTTTTCAAGAATAGTGGCTGATGTGGCACCGCCGGTGGATGAAGATCCGGATTATATGTATTCGCAAGGCTCGGTACTGTCCTGCCTTGCCTGTGGTAAATACTTTGTCCGACATTCAAGCCGTCAACTATATTGCGATAGTTGGGATTGCCAAGCGGAGCGCAATCGTAGGAATAGACGAGCCAGCTATGCTCGTAGAAAAGCTAATGAAGTAGATAACAAAGACAAATAGGCCCCGCTAAAAGCACAGGGTAGTGCTTAATCCGATGTAATTGACCCGTCGTTCCAATTGGAATTGACCCACTGGTCCATTTCAAAATGACCCTGTGGGTCAAACTGCATCGGAATATTCAGGGTAGCAAGTAAAATGTGTATATTATATTGAAATACCGGACGTTTATGCAAAAACATCACAAGCCACGCAAGCACTGATTTTAAATGCTCAGTGGCTGTGTGGCTTTAGTTATGTCTTGGGTTGGGGCGTCCCATTGTGAAATTTTGAGGTTTTGAACGAAAGAGGTCAGTGGTTTTTCAGAGCAAAGATTCTGAAAATCAGACACCTTTAGGTATAGAAAAATATTTAATGCTGACTTTGATTTCAATCTAAACAAAGCTCCTCCTAAATTCCACGAGCATTCGTTTTAATATTTGCACATTGCTATACTGCTTTTCGAACTCTTTCATAATGAAACCTTCAATTTGAGGAAAGTGCGGAAGCCATATATCCTTTGAAAATTGATCCTTGTCTTTCCAAATGCACAATGCATAGTTTTTAAACGCTTCTTTCTCATCCTCTGATTCAAAAACAAGTATACATTCCTCAAAGTTATTGTGTGATATCGTTTCATCATCTCCATCTGGTTCATAATAGAACTGATGAACTGCATATCGCAATGTATCCTTAATAAAATATTTGAAGGTTATATCCCAATTGTGAAATTCTCCCAATGAAATTCCATCAGTTAATGGAGTGGGTGTTAAATATCTTCCACCATCTAACGAAACTCCTTCCATTGAAGTCAGTAGGGTTTGATGATAGAATATTCTAATTTTCCTCCAATGTGGCGTACTATCTGTTTGATTAAAAAGATAGTATTGATATGCGTTCCCATCGTCGTCCAAAGTATATTCTATAGTAAATTCAGGAAAATGCTTGTGATACTTCTTGGAAGTTTCCCAATCTGTTGGTGAATCGATCCATTCATCAGGTTTTTCTAAATAGTATTTCACACGCTCCATAGGTGTAGAAATTAAACGGAATCTTTTCTTCCATAAATATTCCACATGATGAATATCAGCAGACTTATCAATTGGTGTATTGGTATCCATTACACGAGTATATATATTATTTGCCATAACGCTTTGAAATCTCTCCGTCAGATAAAACGGTGTATTATAGCTATTTTTTATTATAACAATATCGATATGCTTTTCATCTATTTGATGATGGTTTACATATACAGTAGGACGAATCCCTCCAGCAAATTTCTTGTCTTTTAAAAAGTCAACAATCATTTGGGTGTTTTTACGGTTTACATCTTCATTGATATTTATAATTTCATAATCGTTTTCTTCATCGATGCCAATAATTATGTATGCATCTCTGTTTTCTAAATTATTGGCCAGGCAGATGATATCATGTAGCAAATCTGATTTCTTCTCCTGTGTATACCATTCCCTTTTAAAATCCCAATATGAACCTTCTTGCTTGAGGGCAATCATATCCTTCACTTGATCAATTCTCATTTAATATCCACCTTGCATTTCATCAGTCATTTATAGGGAGATCGTAATCATAACCAAAAATTAATTCTGCAAGCTGGGAACAGTGTACCTCTCCTAACTCTTTAGGTTCGATTTTTTTTAACCCGCCTCCATAAACACGACCTTCACTCTCAAGATTATCAGCGGTAAGCATATTTAAATGCTCCCATATTTTTTTAAGTAAACATGGGGAATCTTCAATTACTTTCATTACAAGATCTTTTGGGTAAAGCATCAGATAAGAATTTGATGCTATGGCTTGTGAGTAATTTAAGATGAAATGGAATGGTCGTCCTGATCCATGAGAATTCCTTCCCATGTACGTACATAATATTGGTGCTGGATTACGAAGTTCTTGAAAATACCACTGTTTTCTCGACTTACATAAATACCCTTTTGAAACAGTATCTTCGCCAGACTTCAGATATGCCCATAACTCTGGATGATCTGTCTGTATTTGATGTGGTGGGAGTGTACAGTTCAATAAGAAATACTGTTTTTCCATATTGGGATTGCCCTGTTTATCGGCCTCAATAATGTCAGTGTTAAGAAATCGAGGACTTGGCAAGATAGGTTTGAAAAACTCAATATCTAGTTGATTTGCTTCTATCTTATCCTTTGAAAATATAAAGAAACCGTTGTCGCCTGTAGCTAGCCCTCTTTTTATCGAAAAGAAGTCCTTTAGTTTAGGTAAATCTGTTGTCGATACATCCCGTTGGTCTTTACAAGGGAAACGAGTCCATTTTTTCTCCTTCAACAATACAGATTTGCTTATTTTCTTAGTTACTTCCGGTTTATCATGGGTACCGCCGAATGAAAATTCAATCTGATAATCTTCGACTATGGTTTCATTTTTAAACCATATAACTGCTGATGATACTAAAGCATCGTCAAACATTGCTTTTTGTGGATCATATCTATGGATTCTTAATAAATGAACTTTTTCTAAAAGGTATTTCTTAATTTCTCCTCCATAATTAACATCCATAAACTCGCTCGGCACAAGCCATCCGGAAATTGCGCCAGGTTTTAGCCAAGCGTGAGCGAGTAGAATGAAGTAACAGTATAATCCAGCTAAACCAGAAATATTCACTCCAAAAGAATTTTGCATTTCCTTTTTCAATAATTTTTTATCATGCTGTGAAATATAATGATGCCGAACGTATGGTGGGTTGGTTATCAATAAGTTAAAAGACTGATTATCCACATTGGCTTTTGTGAAATCAGCAATTCTTAAATCAACCATTCCTTTCCATAATTCTTGCGCAACTTTTCCATAATGAGAATCTACCTCAAAGCCAACGGCCGACTCAATTCTACTACAATCCACTTCTGATAGAAGTGCAGAAAAAAATGCGCCTGTTCCAAAAGCTGGTTCAAGAAACGAAATATTTTCGTCATTTCCTAATAGCTTTAGAGCATAATTTACAAGCTCCTTTGCTAAAGGGAGGGGTGTTGAAAACTGACCTAATTGCCTTCTTTCTTCAATGCTCTTGTCTTGATCAAGCATGATTTGTAGTTGAGCGCGAGCTTTTTCTATTTCATTCATAGCCCGTATTGACTCAAATCTTCTATTCTGTGCTCCCATACCCAATCAATCCCTTCTGCAGCTTCATACCCTAAATAACCCGAGTCGAAGTATCCACACAAAAACAATCCAAAACGAATCCCAGGCCCATAAGTGTTTCTTAACTGCTGCATCTTTTGAGCTTCTTCTTTACGGCGCTTATTAACATTCGTAAAATCTCCAGCCGATTTTGCTTCTATTAATAGTGGAAAATCTCCAGCTTTTGCAGACAAGGGCATAATAACTACATCAACTGGAATATTGACGTTTATCATTGTTCCACCCTCATTTGAAATATTTACAGGTACGTTTGTACGAAACGAGAAGGTCCCAGGTTCCATCTGATCGTACTTAATTCCTGAACCGTTTACTAGCTGAGTATATCCCTTTGACTCGAGATACTTTGCAATAGATGCAAGTTGTCTTTTTTCCTGTGCATTTCGAATTATGGGATCAGAAACAGCTCCGCAAAGGCGGTCTGCAACAATTGTTGCTGCACGTTGACGTTCTTCACTTGTTACTTCATCTTTTCGCCCAAGCCAAACAAAAATATCTGGATCAGCCATACGTTCAATGATTTCAGATAATTTTAATAATTCCTCATTTAGCTTTTGTTGAGACATTCGAGGTGGCACACGCGGGTTCTCATTATCTTCCATATTTTTAACCAAATTTGACGAGACACCAGATAAACCTACAAGTCTGTCTCTTGCAATAGGAGGACATGTTGACATACGTAAAATTGGCAAAACATCAGGATGTCTTTTCAACAATGAAGGTGAAATGTCCCTCAAATTATTTGTTGCAATTAAAGCATCTTCAACCTTTGCTGCGGTTAAAATGCGTGTGTCTCTAAATGCCTGAGGTGCAAAATTCATAAACCAGTCATTATAGAAATCCACAGATAGAGAAATATCGTTCTTCCATAAATCAGGCTTATCTCTATTTATCGCCATGTGATTTGACCACCTTTCTATCTTTTGTTGGTTTCACGGCAGTCTCTGGAATAAGCCAAATGCGACTCACGCGTTGAACTCCTTCAATGCGGCTTTCTTTGCAAAGAATTTGAATCTGGCGTACAGAGACACCCCATTTTTCAGCTATTTCTTGTACTGTGAGAAAACCGTTCATTTGCGACCCTCCTATAAAACCCAATAACAATAATATTATATTCGTTTGAACGAAATAGGTCAAGAATTGTTTCCTTATCCTTCAGCCCCAAATCCCTGTGTTTTTAATAAATACTACCAATTTAGCTAATTATTATATGTTTGTATTCCCCTCCAACTAATTAGAAAAAGGCATTCCTGCAATATCTTTTTATGTTCTCAATTAAATAAAGACTGCACTAAAGGTTTTATCCTTCGGTGCAGTCTTTACTTTTGTGCCTCCGCTTGAAGAGAGTCGGTCAAAAATTTACTTGTTTTCGTAAATCCCTAAGTTGAACTCCCTTTCCGGGGAGGCTTTTTTTATAAGTAAATGATATGATATAATGGCAACAGCCCCTTGGAAAGGTCATTTCCCGGGAAATACACAGAGGGAGCCGCATATGAACAAAGAAGAAACCATTCAACAATTGAAAGAGCAGGTTCTGTTATGCCACCGCTGCAAGCTGAGGGAAGGCTGCAGCCAGGTTGTCTTCGGGGAAGGCAGCTTAAAGGGCGGGCTGATGGTCATCGGTGAAGGCCCCGGACAGGATGAGGACCGGCAGGGGAGACCCTTTGTCGGGCGAGCCGGACAGCTCCTGGATAAAATCTTGGAGTCCGGCGGCTTCAACCGGAGGGAGCATGTGTATATCGGCAACATCGTCAAATGCAGGCCACCGGGCAACCGGGTCCCCCTGCCTGAGGAAAGGGAGGCCTGCCTGCCCTATCTGATGGAGCAGATCGCCATTGTGGATCCAAAAATCATCGTGCTGCTGGGCGCCACGGCACTGCAGGGACTGATCGATCCCCAAGCCAAAATAGGGACCTCTCGCGGAAAATGGCTGTATTGGGAAGAACGGTGGGTCATGCCGACCTACCACCCGGCGGCGCTTCTGCGCAATCCGGCATTGAAACGTACCGTATGGGAAGATATCAAACAGGTCGTGGAAAAATACCGCGAACTTGTGGATGCCACGCACCGAAGCGAATATTGCTGAAAACCAGCGGGCCATAGCGTGCCCCGGTCTGCCGGATTCAATTGCGATGGAAAGGAGCCGATCAAATGATACCTTGGATCGACATAATTCTGGTTTTGATCATTATCACTGCGGCCGTGCGCGGTTATCAAAAGGGCTTTATCGGAGCCATTCGGGGCTTCATTGGAAGCCTTATGGGATTTCTGGCCGCTTGGCTGACCGCGCCCGTGGCCACCGCTTGGGCTGAATCCGCACTGGGATTGAAGGCGCTGATTTCTGACTTTCTTTTTCGCGCGCTGCCTGACAATGTTCTGGTGCTTCTGACCGGCATCGACCGGGCGGCGGTTACCTTGCAGGAGCTTAAAGAGAAACTCCACAGTTTGCCGATTCCCCAAGGCGCAGCAGATTATCTGCGTCAGGCGCTGGAGCAGGCGGCGCCCGCCTGGCACACCGGTATGACGCCGGAAAATGTAATGGCCGAAATGCTGGGCAGCTTTGCCCACACCATCATCTATGCCATCACCTTTTTAGTGATTTGGGGACTTGCCGCCGCTGCGGTCCGTTGGTTTCTTGGTCTGTTTACCGGCAAGGGCGGGATCGCGCTGTTCGGAGCTGTGGATGGGATCATGGGTATGGTGATTGGCACCGCGATATGCCTGTTCATCCTGACCTTGCTGCTGGGAGCAGCGTATCCGGTGTTCCTGATCAAGGGAATGGAGGCGGGCAATCATCCTGTGTATCAGTGGATCCTGGAGTCAAGGATCGTCTCCTGGATGGCGTATGCCTATCAGACCTATTTTCTGCCATGGCTGGCATGATTCCAGAGAAGGGAATCGGATAATCTGCTGGAAGGCGGTGTCTTATGGAAGTCGAAGCCCGTTGGGAACAAATCCTTCAATCGGTTCCGGAGCTGGACGAGGATCAGCTTAGGAGCATGGTGCGCTTTTTGCTTCATGAGGAAGAGGCATGGCTGGGCGAGAAGCTTAAAAACCGTCAGGACCAAAGCCTTGTGATCGATTGCCTGGGCTATCTGGCCACAGAGAAATCCCTTTCCCTGGTCCTGCGAAGTCTGGCGGATCGGGAGGAGGCGCTGCAGTTAAGTGCTGCGGCTGCCCTGCGCTGGTTTCCCGAGGAATGGGTCCTTGAGCCTCTGATGAACATGGTTTTGCGGCAGCAGCCATCCGCCGCCAAGGCAGGGGAAGCCCTGGCCAAAAAAGGGAAACGGGGGAGAGATTGCCTATGGGAGGCTTGGTTCGACAGCGAAGAATATCCTGCGATCCAGGCCCAGATCCTGGGCTTTTTGGCGGAAGCAAGGGATCCTCGCAGTGAACAACTGGCCTACCTGGCGCTCAATTCCCCATGGGAAGAATTGCAGAAGGCCGGCTTGAAGGCGGCCGGCCTCATGAAAATGCAGTCCCTTTGGGGCAACGTGGCCGGACTGCTGGAGCATGCCGACTGGTCTGTCCGGGCAAAGGCTGCCAGGGTCCTGGCGGATTTCGGAAACAAGCGGGCGATCCCGCTGCTAAAAAATCTGCCGGCGGACCGAGAGCCCTGGGTTCAGGAAAGCCGCATCCAAAGCATAGAAAAATTAGAATCCTGCTGAGCCGTCTGCCGGTGCAGCGGTGAAGCGCATTCTGACAGGGGGAATTAGGGTTGACGGATTGGTTCGATCAATTATTTGTCCATAGTGCTGAATTGTTCAATCTCATTGCAACCATCGTCCTCATTCTGGCGGGCGGCATGGTGCTGATTAAAATTGGGAATGCCTCGATCAAACGGTTTTTCGACCTCAGACAACGCAACGGATCGGAGATCCAGCCAAGAGAACGCACGCTGATCCATTTGCTGGAAAGCTGCGCCCGATACGGGATTTACTTCATTATGGCGGTGACCATCCTGGACCGTTTTGGCGTGCCGGTGCTGGCGATCCTTTCTACGGCCGGCGTTTTAGGCGTTGGCGTTGCTTTTGGCGCACAAAGTCTATTTAAAGATGTCATCAGCGGCTTTTTTATTCTGCTGGAAAATCAGTACAGCGTGGGGGAATTCATCGGCACCCAGGGCGTGGAGGGCTTTGTGGAGCAGGTAACCTTGCGCTGCACGTATCTGAGGGATTTCGCAGGACAGCTGCATATCCTGCCCAACGGCAGCATCGGAACGGTGACCAATCACAGCCGGGGCAGCCGCCGTGCTTTGGTGGAAGTCGGCGTAGCCTACGACAGCGATATGGAGCAGGTGGTCAGCGTATTGGAGCGGGTGTGCGAGGAAACCGCGGCTGAGATAAAGGACCTCCTGGAAGAAAAGCCAGTTGTCCAAGGCATCACCGACCTTGGGGATTCAGCCATTGTCTTTCGCATCACAGCCAAAGCCAAGGCGCTGCAGCAGTGGGCTGTGGAAATGACCTTGCGCCGGCGCATTCAAGAGGCTTTTCAGCGTGAATCCATCGAAATACCTTTCCCCCAGCGCCAGGTGACGATGCTGGAGGGTAAACCAAAGACCCATCGGGAGGCGGGCTATGACCGTTTATAAAGAAGGAACGATCCTGACCTTAAAAAAGAAACATCCCTGCGGCAGCATGCAATGGCAGGTCCTCCGGCCAGGCATGGAATATCGCCTGAAATGCCTGGGATGCGGCCATATCCTGTTGATGAAGCGGGAGGATCTTCAGAAGGCCATCAAAAAAGTGGATTCTGCGGAAAGTTAAAACTTGCTTTCGCGGTAAAAAAATGTTAAACTACATGAGTTATATCCCTGTTCCATCGATCGATGGGACCGTTTAGTCCAAAGGGAGGAGGTGAAGTCAGATGAGAAACTATGAGCTGATGTACATCCTGAAGCCGGATATGGAAGAAGAAGCATTGACCCAGTTAATGGAGAAATATTCTTCGATCATTACCAACGGCGGGGGTGAGCTGGTTTCCGTCGACAAATGGGGCAAGCGCCGCTTGGCTTACGAAATCAAGGATTTGCACGAAGGGTATTATGTTTTGGTAACCTTCAAGAGCGAACCTGCCGTAGTCGTGGAGCTTGACCGTGTCATGAAAATTTCAGACGATATGCTGAGATTCATGATCATCAACAAAGACGAAAAATAGGTTTACCATGAAAAATTAGGCGGTGATTCGCTTGTTGAACCGTATTGTTCTGATCGGCCGGCTGACCAAAGACCCGGAACTGAAGTATACGCCCAATGGAGTCGCCGTGGCGAGCTTCACGCTGGCGGTGGACCGTAACCGGCCCAATCCCCAGGGAGAGCGCGAAACCGACTTCATTTCGATTGTCGTGTGGCAAAAGCAGGCAGAGAACTGTGCCAACTATTTAAGCAAAGGCAGCCTGGCTGCCGTGGATGGCCGGCTTCAAATCCGCACCTACGACGGCAAAGATGGCCAGCGCCATTGGGTTACGGAAGTTGTGGCTGATTCTGTCCGGTTTCTGGACAAAAAGGGTGACGCCAAACCATCCGCGCCCAGCGCATTGGGAAGCGAGATCGGATTTTCCGATGAGGATGTTCCTTTTTAATTTAAGACGATAGGAGGGACCAGCAGTGAAACGTGATCGTACACGTCGTCCCCGCAAACGTGTTTGCAGTTTTTGTGTTGATAAGGTTGAAAGCATCGACTACAAAGAAACGGGACGCCTTCGCAAATACATTACCGAACGCGGTAAAATTCTTCCCCGCCGGATTTCCGGCAACTGTGCAAAGCATCAGCGCCAGCTGACCATTGCCATCAAACGGGCCCGTAATGTTGCATTACTGCCCTTTTCTGCGGAATAAGCAGTCAAAAGCCGGTGAGGATTCACCGGCTTTTTTTTTGGTCCTATTTATGATATGCTGAAAGGGCAGTCTGCTTAGTGGCAGCTGTTTCGAAACACAGTAAGAGGTGAGACGATGGCAAGATCCAAGTTGAGTATGGAAACCCGGGCTCTGACCGAAGGCGCCATCATGGCGGCCCTGACGGCGGTGCTGGCACTGGTCAACATCTATATCCCGGTATTAGGCGTCCTGGTGGCCTTGATTTGGACTTTGCCGGTGGTTTCCGTATGCGTCCGTCATGGCATGCGAGCGGGGATATTGACCATGGCTGCGGCGACGTTGATCATCCTGATGACCGGATCCCCCATATCGGGATTAACCATTGTGATCCCCTGTGCAGGACCGGCCCTTTTATTGGGAAATGCCTTCCGCAAAAAATGGACGACGGCGCCGACGCTGCTGGTCACAACTGCAGCCACCTTCCTGTCGATGCTTTTATCGCTTTTGCTGTCCTTCGCCATCACCGGCATCACGCCCTGGCAGCAGTGGCTTGCGCTGAGGGATTCCATGATGCAGTCGGTGGATATGATCATGCCGATCTATGAAAGCAGCGGCACCTTGGAACGGATGGGCATGACGGCCGCAGAGTTTGCGGCCCAGTGGAAAACCGCGCTGGATCTGCTGGAGCTGTTGCTTCCTGCCCTGCTTCTGGTCAGTGCCGCGTTTTCAGCCCTGATCAATTATCTGATGGCCAATAAGGTCCTGACCAAGCTTAAGGTGGAATTGCCGGAGATGGTGCCTTTTCGCCTTTGGCGTTTACCCTGGTGGACAATCTGGGGGTTCATTGCAGGATTCGCTATGGCCTTCCTGGGCGGACGGTTTCTCCCCCAATTCCCGATGGTCTCAAACATCGGGTTCAACATCCTGATGCTGTATATGCCGATCCTGGTGATCAGCGGGCTGACGGTGGCTTCCTATTATATATATCGGGCGCCGAAAGAGCAGCGGCTGCTGTACAAGCTTGTTTTGGTCGGAGGCTTTATCTTGCTGATGAGCGGTTTTATGGTAGTGATGGCTGTGATCGGACTGTTTGATACGGTCTTTGATTACCGGAAGCTTGGCGGAAGCCGGCAAAAGGGATGATCCAAGACCAACGGCCCCGAATCATGCCAAGACGGACGAATAACCTAGAATGCTGGGACAGGAGGATTTACAATGAAAGTGATCTTATTGCAAGATGTCAAAGGAACCGGCCTCAAGGGCCAAGTGGTCAATGTAGCGGAAGGCTATGCCCGGAACTTTTTATTTCCGCGCAAGACGGCCATCGAAGCCACGGAAACCAACATGAAAGAGCTGGAACGGCAGAAGAGTCTTGTCGATGCAAAAAAAGCGAAGGAATTGGCGGACGCCCAGGCTTTGGCGGCTAAGCTGAAAGAACTGCAGGTGGTAGTCCATGCCAAGACGGGGGGCGGCAACCGCCTTTTCGGCGCCATCACCAACAAGGACATTGGCGATGCGCTGGAAAAGAATTACAGCATCATCATGGACCGGCGCAAAATCGAAATCAAAAATCCGATCAAAACTTTGGGAGAGCAGGACGTGGTGGTCAGGCTCCATCCGGAAGTGGTGTTGACTTTAAAAATCATGGTGGCGGAGGCGTAGCCTATGTCAACAGAGCTGGATAAAATGCCGCCTCACAGCAATGAGGCGGAACAGGCGGTTTTAGGCGCGATGCTCCTGGACCGGGAAGCGGTGGTGGTCGCATCGGAATTTCTGACGGCAGCGGATTTCTACCGGGATGCCCATCGTTTGATTTTCGGCGCCATCCGGGAGCTTGAGGTTCGGGGAGACTCCGTGGATCTGGTCACGGTCACAGAAACCTTGCGGCAGAAGGACAGCCTGGAGAAGGTCGGCGGCATGAGCTACCTGGCCTCGCTGGCCAATATGGTTCCCACCACCGCCGGGATCCGTTATTATTCCAAAATTGTTTCCGAGAAAGCCTTGCTGCGTCAGCTGATCCGAGTAACCAACGACATCAATCTGCGTTGCTACGAAGCCAAGGACGAAACCCAATACCTGCTTGGGCAGGCGGAACAATCCATCTTTCAGATCGGCCGCAGCGCGGGCGGTCAAGGTTTGTTACCGATTCGGGATATGATTCCGGATATGGTGGAGCGGATCGAGAATTTGTCCAAGCGGCAGGAGGGCTTAACCGGGGTCCCTTCATATTTCAAGGTCCTGGACCAGTTCACCAGCGGCTGGCAGCCTTCAGACCTGATCATCCTGGCGGCGCGCCCCTCCATGGGCAAGACCGCCTTTGCCTTGAATCTTGCCGAAAGCGCCGCCGTGCGCGCCAAAGCGCCGGTGGGCATCTTCAGCCTGGAAATGTCCAGAGAACAGTTGCTGCAGCGCTTGCTGAGCTCCCGGGCCAACATTGAACAGACGGCCCTGCGCAACGGCCGCCTCAGCGGCGGCGATTGGCAGAAACTGGTGGACGCGGCAGCGATCCTTTCGGCGGCGCCCATCTATATCGACGATACGCCGGGAATCACGGTAAGCGAACTGCGGTCCCGGGCCCGTCGCCTCAAAGCGGAGCAGGACCTGCAAATGATCCTGGTGGACTATCTGCAGCTGATGCAGGGGGACAAGAAGGGCGGCGACAACCGCCAGCAGGAGATTTCCGAAATCTCCCGTTCTCTGAAGGCCTTGGCCAGAGAGCTGAAGGTGCCGGTCATCGCATTGTCCCAGCTGTCTCGTGAAGTGGAAAAGACCGCGGACAAGCGTCCTGGACTGAGCCACCTGAGAGAGTCGGGGGCCTTGGAGCAGGATGCCGACATGGTCATGTTTATTTACCGTGAAGAGTATTATGACCGCAATACAGAACGAAAAGGCATTGCGGAAATCATCGTGGCCAAACATCGTAATGGCCCGGTAGGAACCATTGAATTGGGCTTTGACGACCGATATACAAAATTTTTCAATCTGTACGGAACCGGTGAAGGTCGACAGGGGGGAAATGAATGATCAAGTCCTATGATGTGCTGATCATCGGCGCAGGGCCGGCCGGTATCTTCGCAGCCGGCGAACTGGTCAAAGAAAACAAGGATATCCGGGTTTTGCTTGTGGACAAGGGGCGGGAAATCCAGCATCGCCAATGTCCCATTCCCAAAACGGGACAATGCGCCCATTGCCAGCCCTGCAACATCATGTGCGGCTGGGCGGGAGCAGGGGCATTCAGCGACGGCAAGCTGTCCCTTTCGCCGGATGTGGGCGGCCAGCTGTCCGAGTACATTGGGCATGAAGAAACCCAATCGATGATCGATTATGCCGACCGGATTTACTGCCATTACGGGGCGCCGGATCAGGTGCACGGCCTCAACAGCAAAAGCGTGGACGATATCGCTTATGAGGCTTCCCGGCACAGTATCCTTCTGGTTCCCTGCCCGGTCCGGCACATGGGGACGGAGACCGGCTATGAAGTTTTAAAGAACATTTATGTGGATCTGGTCGGTCAGAAAAAAATCGAATTCCGGCCGCTGACGCCGGTGGCGGATATCCTGGTGGAGGACGATCAGGTTCTGGGCGCGGTGCTTCAGAATCCGGACGGCTCCCGGGAAACCGTTCATGCGCCCAAGGTGATTGCGGCGCCGGGGCGAGGCGGGGCTGAATGGCTGACCCGGCAGGCCCACAAACTGAACCTGAAGACGATCAACAATGCGGTGGACATCGGCGTTCGTGTGGAAACCCCCAATTCCGTTATGGACCATCTCACAAAGGAGCTTTATGAAGCGAAGCTGATCTATTTCTCCGACACCTTCGAAAACAAGGTCAGAACCTTTTGCATGAATCCGGGCGGCATCGTTTCCGAGGAGAACTATGATGGCGGTGTGGCCTTGGTCAACGGGCACAGTTTCTTGGACCGGGGTCTGAAGACCGGCAACACGAATTTTGCTTTGCTGGTTTCCAGCAATTTCACGGAACCCTTTGACCAGCCCATCGAATATGGCAAATATATAGCCCAATGCGCCAACATGCTGACCGGCGGAGGGATCATGGTGCAGCGTCTGGAGGATCTGATCAAAGGGCGACGCAGCGATAAGGGGCGTTTGGCCAAATCCACCACCATCCCCACCCTGAAGAGTGCCGTTCCCGGGGATTTGAGCTTCGTGCTGCCCCAGCGTTTTCTGACCTCCATCATGGAGACCCTGCGGGCATTGGATAAGATCGCCCCAGGTTTGTACAGCAAAGCCACATTGCTCTACGGCGTCGAAGCCAAGTTCTATTCCTCCAAGATCGAAGTCAAGAACAATATGGAAACGGCTATCCGAGGCTTCTATGCGGTGGGCGATGGCGCCGGGATCACCCGGGGCCTGATGCAAGCCTCGGTCAGCGGCATACTGGCGGCACGGGATATTCTGGCGTATAGCGAATAGACCGATAAAGTGCGAAGCGCATCCAATGGATTTATAGACCAATTCGAAAAAATACACGAAAAGCATTGACAAAACGGGAGCCAAACTGATATAATCAGTTCCTGTCAGGCCGATAAGGCCAGTCGTGTGAGCCATTAGCTCAGTCGGTAGAGCACCTGACTTTTAATCAGGGTGTCCCGCGTTCGAGTCGCGGATGGCTCACCAAATTTGTTTTCTTAGTGAGGAACGAACTTAGAAAACAAATTCGCAAATCGAAGCGAAGCGGAGATTTGTGTTCCACTGTTCACCCGGGTTCGGAACGAACTTAGAAAACAAATTCGCAAATCGGAGCGCAGCGGAGATTTGTGTTCCATGGTCCATATCAGCGAGGTACGGTTCAATCGAACACCTCGGACGATTAGCTCAGCTGGGAGAGCGCCTGCCTTACAAGCAGGATGTCGGCGGTTCGATCCCGTCATCGTCCACCATTGCAAATAGGAAGGCTTTCGGGCCTTTTTTTATTTTTTAAAAATTTACCCCGAACGCAGAAGGGCAATCCGGAATCGATGCAGTTTTTTGTACATCATAAAATAACAATTTGTGGTAATATGAAAGCAACAATAAAAAACAGAAAGAGGTGTGGTTCAATGCAGCCTTTCATGATTATCTTAGTGATTGCGGCAGCCATCGTCTTATGGGTGATTTCAACCTACAACACCCTGATCCGCCAGCGGGAATTCGTCCGGAACGCCATGGGGCAGATCGCGGCGCAAATCGAGTCCCGCTGGGATGCGATCAAAAACATGATCGAGGGCACCAAGCAGTATGCCGCCTACGAGGCGGGCATCCTGGAAAAAATCACGGCCCAAAGAACCAGTCTCGGGCGGCAATCCGGTGTAGCGGATGTGGAGAAGGACAACACGCTCTTTGGACAAGCGATGACCCAGCTGTTCGCCGTGGCAGAGAATTATCCCGATCTCAAGGCGAGCCAGGTATACCAGGACACCTTGAAAAATGTGGATAAATACGAACAGCAGGTGCGCCAATCCAGAATGATTTACAATGATACGGTGACCAAATACAACCGTGTCATCCAATCGGTACCCAGCAACATCATCGCCGGGTTATTCCACTTCCAGATTGAAAAATATTTCGAGAGCACGACCGACAAGGCAGAAATGCCCAGCTGGAGCTGAGATGATGAAGAAATGGCTGAAGTGGCTGGTTTCGGCTGGGATCCTGATGGCCCTGGCCGGCATATCCCAGGGCCCTGTCTATGCCAATTCCATGCAATCCCTGGATTTTCATGTGAAACTGCAAACCGACGGGTCGGGGATCGTGACGGAAACCCGGAAGATGAATCTGACCAAGGATACGGAAATCTACATCGTGATGGATAATCTGGACGGTTCGGATATTTCCGATTTCAAGGTCAGTGATTTCGGACAGCCGTTGACCTTCGAACCGGACTGGGATATCCATGCCAGCCGAGCCGAGAAAGCCGGCAAATACGGCATGGTCACCACCGATAAGGGCTATGAATTATGCTGGGGCATCGGGGCGTACGGCGACCACGAATATACCGTGACCTACACGATCAGCGGGGTGGTTCGTCAACTTAAAGATGGGCAGGCCATGAACTGGCAGTTTTTCAGCGGAGAGGGTAATATCAATCCCTCCGCGATGACGCTGTCTGTCGAAGGACCTGCGCCCATGACGGCGGACAACACCAAAATCTGGGGATTTGGGTTCAATGGGGAGATCCATTTTGAAAACGGCATTGTGGCCGGGGCCTCGGCAGAACCGCTTTCGGACAGGAATTATGTCACGGTCCTGATACAATTTATGGATTCTCCGTTTAAACCGGTGCTGACTCTGGATAAAACCCTTGCGGAACAAGAAAGCCTGGCCAAAGAAGGCAGCTCCTACAGCCAGGAAGAAAAACCGGCGTCCCTGACGGACAGAGTCTTCACCGCCTTCATCAGCTTTATGGTGTTCTTAACCATCCTTATAACAGGGATCGTTATGGCCTTCCGTCAAAAGGCAGTCCGGCTCGCCAAGCCGGTGATGAAAGCAAAAGACCGGAGAAAGCTAAACAAAGATCAATATTTCCGGGAAATCCCTTACGCCGAAGGCCCTATGACGGATGTTGCACGCTTACTGAATGACATCGACCGGGGGAAAATCGAAAATTATTTTCATGCCCACCTCCTGAAATGGCTGAAGGAAGGGCATATTGACCATCTGACGGAGGAAAAGGGTTTTATTCTCAAGAAGAACGAGTCTACCTTGCAGCTGAACCGCGGACAGATGGAGGGCCTGGACTTCGAAAGCCGTCTTTGGAACATGATGCAGTCGGCCGCAGGGGATGACAACCGGCTGGAAGAAAAAGAATTCACGAAATGGGCGAGAAAACACTACAAGAGGATTGACGAACTCAGCACGGATCTGGTCAACGATTCCGAACTCGTGATGATCCGGAAAGGTTATTTAACCCAGAAAGAGGTTACCGTCTTCAAGGTTTTCACCAGCGTGATCCTCAGCAGTACGGAGCAGGGGGATGAATTAAGCAATCATTTGGTACAGTTCGAAAACTACCTCAAGGATTTCTCCCTGGTTGGAGAACGCAGCGCCATCGAGGTGCGTCTTTGGGATGAACTGCTGATTTGGGCGAGCTTGTACGGCATCGCCAAAGAAGTGGCACAGCAGTTTGAGAAACTGTATCCGGAATACGTCCAGCAAAGCCAATATACCTATGGGGACATTTATGCCATGACCCTTTTCACCAACAGCTTTGCCAGCGGATACCACAGCGGCCAGAGCGCGGCAAGCCGGGGGGCAGGCGGCGGCACCAGCATTGGCGGCGGCGGCGGTTCCTTTGGCGGGGGCGGCGGCGGATCCCGCTGACCGCGATGAGACTGCAATCAAAAAGCCATAATCGAGAATGCATCCTGAAAACTGTCGGCTTTTGCCGGCAGTTTTTTTGTGGCTTCGATTGAGCAAACCCAGTTGAGGCAATGCTTTTCGGTCCCCACTGTGCGAAGTCTCGCACAGAGGGGACGGGGACTTTTTGCGAGCCGCGCAAAAAGTCCCCGTCCCCAAAAACATGCTTGACAAAATATAAAATAAAGACTATATTATAAACCGTATTAACTGTACTATTGCGAATACTACAGTGCGAGGGTAAAGCCTCTAGCCGGGATGAAAGGAGGGTTGACTGTGTTTCAGCTCGATTATGGAGATCCCCGGCCATTATTTGAACAAATCAAAGACCAGATCAAGACGATGATCCTCCGGGGGGTGCTGCCGGCCAATCAGCAGCTGCCTTCGGTCCGGGAAATGGCGTCCAACCTGACGTTGAACCCCAATACGATCCAGAAGGCATATCGGGATCTGGAGACGGAAGGATATATCTACTCCGTCCGAGGCAAGGGTAACTTTGCCGCGGCGCTGAGCCAGCAGCTGAAAACGGAGCAGCAGACGCAGCTTAAAAAACAGCTTAAGGAAACCTTGACAGCCATGCTTCATCTGGGCATTTCCCCGGAGGAGGCACTGCAATGGGTCAAGGAAGCCTATCACACTGAAGGAGGGGAGCCTCAATGATCCAAGCGGTCGATTTGTCAAAGCGCTTTGGGACCTTCAAAGCCCTTGATCATCTCAGCTTACATGTGGAAAAAGGATCGGTTTACGGACTGATCGGGCCCAACGGCGCCGGCAAGACCACCCTGATCAAATTGCTGAACGGGATATTCCGGCCGGATGAGGGAAAAATCACCATAGATGGACAGGATGTTTGGGAAAATGACGCATTAAAAGAGCGGCTGATTTATGTCAGTGACGATTTATATTATTTTTCCATGGCCACCATTAAGGACCTTGCCCAGCTCTACGCCGGGATTTATCCGCATTGGAATCAGGAACGGTTTGAACGGCTGAAAGAGGCCTTTCCAATGGAAGAATCCAGGCGGTTGATCCGTTTATCCAAAGGGATGCAGAAACAGGCGGCTTTTTGGCTTGGGTTGTGCACCATGCCGGAAGTGATGATCCTGGACGAGCCGGTGGACGGGCTGGACCCTGTGATGCGCCGCCGCGTTTGGAGCCTTATGCTTCAAGATGTTGCGGAACGGCAAATGACCGTCCTGGTTTCATCCCACAATCTGCGGGAGCTGGAGGACGTATGCGACCACGTGGGGATCCTCCATCAGGGGAAAATGCTGCTGCAGAAAAACCTGGATGAAGCAAAATCCAATGTGTACAAGATCCAGGCCGCTTTCCCCAAGGATAAGGAGGCGGAAGCCCTGGAGGCTCTCCGGGACCGTTTTTTGGTTTTGCACCATGAAACCTTCGGCAGCGTCTGCCGCCTCATCGTGAAAGGGGAGCAAGCCGCCGTTATGGAGACGATCCGGCAAATGGAGCCCATGCTGCTGGACTGGCTGCCCCTGACCCTTGAGGAAGTTTTCATTTATGAGCTGGGAGGGATCGGATATGACATCGCCAACATCATTCTGTAAACCGGTCAAGTTATCGCAGGCCCTCCTCGGGGTCAACTTCAAACGATTTATTTGGCTGCCTTTGCTGAATTTATTAGGCATGCTCCTGTTTCTGCCCTTCATTATTCTAAGCAGCGGGCCGGGCCAGGCGCAGCGGATCTTGGAAAACAAGGCGCAGCTGCAAAGCTGGGGCGGATTGAATTGGTTTGACCAGCTTTGCTACAGCAATCCGATGCTGACCTTCATGCTGATCGCCTCGGCGTTACTTTGGGCAGCCCTCTTATACAGCTACTTAAATGAAGGCAAGGCCGTGACCATGTTTCACAGCCTGCCCTTCAGCCGGTCGCAGCTCTACTGGAACCTGAACCTGGCCGGTGTCGTCGGATTGTTGCTGCCGGTTCTGATCACGAGCTTGTGCTGCCTGATGCTGCGTTATTTCGGCAGCATCGGGATCCTCTACTCAGCGGGAGATGTCCTCCGCTGGGCGCTGGGCTATTATATTATGGAGCTTGTGATGTTCGCTTCGGCCGTTTTTACCGGGATGTTCACCGGCATGCCTCTGGTTCAGACCATACTGACGCTGATCCTGCACGGCCTTCCCGCAGCCTTGTATGGGCTGACCGCACTGATCCTGCATGAAGGGATCTATGGTTTCCCGAATTATGCCGACCGCATGGATTGGCTGGAATATCTGCCCATCATCAAGATGTTCGACCTGAGGAATGAAAATTATGCATGGATCTATCTTCTGATCATGGTACTGCTTACGGCGGCCTTTCTCTGGGCCGGAATGGCGGTTTATCGCCGCCGCCCCTTGGAGCGAACCGGAGATATCATGGTTTTCCCGGCATTGAATCCGATATTCAAATATGGGGTAACTTACTGCGCCTGCTTGTCCGGCGCTTTGATGACGGCTGCTTTGATCAACGAAACCATGGACTGGTGGATGCTTTTGCTCTGGGCCATCGTGGGTTACTGCCTGGCCGAGATGCTGATCCAGAAATCGATCCGCATCATAAAGGCTTGGCGAGGATTGCTGGCTGCCTCCCTGATCCTGATGGCGATGGTCGCCGGGGTCCGGATGGATTTGACCGGCTATCAGCGTCGGCTGCCTCAGGCAGACCAGGTCGCCGCGGTCATCGTCAATGGGGATGAAGAAAAATATGCAGGCCTGCAAGCCCTGGAAAAGCTGGAATTTCAAGGCGGGCGGATCCAGCCGCAGTTATTGAACCTGATCGACCCGAAGCTGTGTTTTCAGGAGGAGGGCAGCATTGAGGCCCTGCTGCAGATCCATGGACAGCTGATTGAACGGCGAAGCAAAGAAGCCATGGAAAAATACCGGAACAACGAACTGACCTATATCATGAAGGACGGGCGAGTCCTCCGGCGCCAGTACAGCTTCAGCCTTACCGATTATCCTGAGCAAGCCAAGGCGCTTTTTGAATCCGAAGAATACCGAAGCAACCGGCAAAGCATCCCTTTTGCGTCAGCCAAGGACCTGTTGTGGCTGAAGCTGGGCAATGGCGGCCGGCAGGGCGCGGAGACCGAGGTGATCGGCGCGGAGGTCATCGAGGGCCTTCTGGCCGCGGTCCGAAAGGACATCGAAGAGGAAACCTTCGAATCCATGGAGGCTGCCAAAGGGAACTTCTACAGCCTTCGTTACCGCTACGCCATGCCGGATCTGGACTGGGAAGCCCTGCAAACCTTGGACAGCGGTGTGTTTGACGAAAGGATGAAGGAACGGATCGCTGATTTTTATGGGGCAGAGGAAAACGAGAAGAATACTGATCCATACAAATCTTCCCTATATGACCGGTATGATGAGTTTCCGATTCCAGGAAATTATGTCCATACGCTGGCGTGGATCCAAAGCAACGGCTACGAAACCCGGCTGATGCCTGAGGCGGACGCCTTTCAGGAAGTGCGCCTTTACAAAGACTACAACTTCAGCGGCTATGACCTGGACAAGAAATATTATGAATATCGAGGCGAAGCGGCGGCCTATGCCGCCACGGAAGAGGGCTGGACGGTCAGGGACGGGGATGCGATCCTGAAAGCCAAACCGCCCATCGCCAGCCTCACTGACCCGGCGTTGATCGGACACATCCTGGAAGATGATACCTATGACCCCTATTTCCTTCCCTTTGGAGAAAAAATCCAGGAGAAGGAAGTCTATCGCCTGGAATTCATCAACAAGGATGGCAATCCGGCCTTCAGCGGATATTATTATCAGGGACTGCCCGCCTTTCTCAAGGATGCGGCAGGAAACGAATCTTAATTCTAAAAAAATCAGGGGAACAAAAAAGGCCCGAAGGCCGTCTATGGTTTGAAGAGTGGATTGGAAATGTTCTCACTGTCCTTGATTCCGCACCGGTGTTAAAGCCACGGAACCAAGGCGCTCATCTTGCGCATGGGGGCCGGCATAGGGTAGCGGGGGAGCTGCTTCAGCGGGATCCAAAGACTGTCGGGGAGCATGCCCGGGCTTGCTTCACAGGGAGAACCTTCGGCCGATTCAGCGGCAGGACCTCCGGTTATCGGGTATGGATAGACTCGAATCTGCCAAATTTTATGAGTAAAGGTGTGCCGGATTTGTTCGATGGGTATCATTGACGGGATGGCACCCATCGGCGTCAGCAAATGCAGAAGGTCCTTCAAAGCGGCCGCCTCCCCAGTGAATTCGTTGCTCATGGGCAGGGTCCACAGATTGGCCCAGATGCCCCCGGCCGATCGCCGGCAAAGGAGGATGCGTCCTTCGCGGATCAGCACACCGCAGGCAACATCGCCAAGGGTTTTTGCCTTCTTTTCCGACTTGACAGGAAAGGTCTCCGGACAGCCAAGCTCATAGGCCATGCAGGCGGTTTGCCAGGGACAGCCCGGGCATTGGGGATTCTTCGGAGTGCAGACCAGGGCGCCCAGTTCCATTAAAGCCTGTGTCAGATCGCCCGGACGGCCCATGCCGGATCTGTGCAGGCCATCCGCTTCAGCGGAGATTTCCCTTCGTCCTGCGGTACTGGAAATATTGGAGGATAGACCGCCGAAGCGGGAAATGACCCGCATCACATTGCCATCCACCGCGGCCACAGGAAGGTCAAAGGCGATGCTGGCGATGGCGCCGGCCGTATAATCGCCGATACCGGGCAGCTGCCGGATCAAAGCAGGATCCCCTGGGAAAATCCCGCCATGATCCTGGGACAAGATCCGGGCCGCCTCATGGAGCTGGCTGGCCCGCCGATAATAGCCCAAGCCCTCCCAAATCCGGTAGACCTCTTCCTGTGAAGCCCTGGCCAGATGCGTGAGGGTGGGAAAGCGCTTCATAAAGCGTTCGAAATAAGGGATCACGGTCTTGACTTGGGTCTGCTGCAGCATGATTTCCGATACCCAGACCGCATAGGGATCCTTGCTGCCCCGCCAGGGCAGCGTCCGGCCGCTGACGGCATACCAATCCAGCAATCGTTCGGCGGCTTGCGCGTAGGTCAGAGGCAGTGTCATTTTTGATGTTTCCCTTTGCTGGTTTTACGGGCGGGCAAATGCCTCAGGGCACGGCTTTTCTTGAGAAAGACCAGGAGCGGGGTGAAAATCATGATCACAAAGATGACCAGAGGCAGGACGCCCAGGTCTTGGATCAGACCGGCAGCAATGGAAATGGCCGAGCTTTGGATATAGATCATCAGCAAAGCGATGACCAGATTCATGCTGAGCACCAGCTTGCGGACTAAGATGAACTGCTGCCGGATGGTTTCGGGAGCGTTCCGGGCGGAGTTGTAAAATTTGGATGATAAGCCCAAGGAAAGCATGTAGGAGCAAATCACCACGGCCATGGCGGGAACGATCAATAATAACGTTTTGCTGCCGGTTTTGTCAGGCTGGCCTAATGCATCAAAATGGGTCGGGATCTGGTGGGGAATCCGAGGATAAAGCAGGATGGTCGCGGCCACCAGGCCGATGACCAGTAAAACACTGATGCCGGTGGTTATTTTTTCTATCCACGAAAAGGGTACCTTCAGGCTCAGGACCTCGTATTTCTTGATTGGCTTACGCATGGAACCACCTCCTCGGTTATTGTATCAAAAATGACTAAAAAAATGAATCAATATGATTTATATTTATCAGGGGGAGAAGGCAGTATGTTAAAGAACATCACGAAAAATTTGACGAAACGTGTCCTATGGGCTCAAGCCGTCTTTCTGATACTCTTTGCGGCTTTCATCATCCTGATGCAAAAGGGCGGCCTGCTGACAGCTTATATCAGCCTGATGGGATTTGCCGCCGGTGGTGCGGTCGTTGCCTTGCTGACTTTTTATCATCAAAACGCGATGCTGGGGCTGGCCAACCTGGTCACGATCATTGGAGCCTTTTTCCTCTATGCTTTCATAGGATGAAACGAGACCAAGGGTCGATTCGGCCACGAATTTCAACATTTTGCCCATAAGAAACATAGCAGGCGAATTGCATTTTCCGCCTGCTTAATTTATAATAAATTTGATGTAAGGGAAGCCTTGATTTTCATAGCCTGTGTTTATGCCGCCGGAACCCCTGCTGGGTGCCGGCATCGTCATGCCATGGGCAGCAGCAAGTTCATAGATCGGTGCCGAAGCTGCCTCGCCCTGGCCTGCGAAGCGGCCTGGCATGGTTTATTGAATAAAAAAACAAGAGGCAAAGGGAGGAAACATGAAGATGCAGAAAAAAGGATTGGCAGCGCTCCTGTGCCTGGTGATGATGATGTCTGTCTTCACTTTGGCTGGCTGCGGCAGTACTGCTGGCAGCACCGCCACGCAGGCGCCGGCGACCGAGACCGCTCAAGCCCCCGCGGCAGGAATTCCGAAAGACAAGATCAAGGTTGGGTTCATTTACATCGGCAGCGCCCATGACGGCGGCTACAGCCAAGCCCACGACAGAGGCCGTCAGGATATGATGGAAACCCTCGGTCTCACGGAAGACCAGGTCATTGTTATGGAAGATGTTCCGGAAGGCGCGGATTGTGAAAAGGCGGCACGCGACATGATCGACAACGGCTGCAACGTGATTTACGCCAACAGCTTCGGTCACGGCGAATGGCTGGCCAATGTGGCCAAAGAATTTCCCGAAGTGAAATTCGGCCATGCCACCGGGATCACCACCTATGATCTGCCCAACTACTCGAATTATATGGGGCGCATTTACGAAGCCCGTTATCTTTCAGGCATCGCGGCCGGAATGAAGACCAAAGCCGGCAAGATCGGCTACGTGGCCGCCATGCCTATTGCCGAAGTGGTTCGCGGCATCGATGCCTTTACGCTGGGTGTCCGTTCCGTCAATCCCACGGCGACGGTTGAAGTGATCTGGATGAACACCTGGTATGATCCTGCCCTGGAAAAAACCACCGCCACCACCTTGCTGAACAACGGCTGCGACGTCATTGCCCAGCATTGCGACACCACCAGTCCCCAGGTAGCGGCTGAAGAAAAAGGCGCCTTTGCCGTGGGCTACAACAGCTCCACCCTGGAGGCGGCACCCAAAGCTTACCTGACCGCGCCGCTGTTCCATTGGGGCAAATTCTATACTGCGGATGTCCAGGCTGTGATCGACGGCACCTGGAAATCCCAGCGTTACTGGGAAGGCCTCAGCGCCGGCGTCGTCGCGCTGGATGACCTCAGCGCAAACTGTGCCGAAGGCACCGCTGAAAAAGTGGAAGCTGCCAAAGCCAAAATCATGGACGGCAGTTTGGTGATTTTCTCCGGCCCCATCAAGGACAACGAAGGCAATGAAAAAGTCAAAGCCGGGGAAACCTTGAGCGATGCGGAGCTGGAAAGCTTGCAATGGTTTGTGGAAGGCGTGATCGGTTCCGTCCCCACATCCAACTAATCCAAGGAATAAAGAAATGGTGGTTGTATGACGGATCGAGCGGCTTATGTTCAAATGGAAGGGATCTGTAAGACCTTTGGCGTGGTCAAGGCCAATGACCAGGTCGATTTCTCGGTGAGAAAAGGCGAGATCCATGCGTTATTAGGAGAAAATGGTTCCGGAAAAAGCACGCTCATGAACATGCTGTCAGGCATTTATATGCCTGACAGCGGTTCTATTAATATTGGGGGCAAGCCCTGCCATTTTCATTCGCCGAAGGATGCCATCCGGCACGGCATCGGCATGGTGCATCAGCATTTTAAGTTAGTCGATATTCTGACGGCAAAAGAGAATATCACGGCCGGCATGCCAGGCTCTTTTTTCATAAAGAACAAAGGGATGACGGAAGCCATCGGGAACATTGCGAAAAAGTACGGTCTGCAGGTCCAGGCGGACCGCAAAATCTATAATATGAGCGTGGGAGAAAAGCAAACGGTCGAAATCCTGAAGGTTCTGTACCGAGGGGCCGACATCCTGATACTGGATGAGCCCACCGCGGTCCTGACCCCTCAGGAAACGGACGCGTTGTTTAATATATTGCGCAACATGCGTCGGGAGAACTGTGCCATCATCATCATAACCCATAAACTGAACGAGGTGATGGAAATCAGCGACCGGGTTACGGTCCTGCGCAAGGGCCAAAGCATTGGCACCGTGAATACGTCGGAAACCAACGCGAAGGCGCTCACAGAAATGATGGTCGGGCGGCCCATGTCTCTGGAGATCCAGCGTCCGGCTGTGACCGGCGGCGCGGATTCAGAGCCTTTGCTGGATGTGCGGGACCTCACCATTGAAAACCAGGAAAAAATCAAAGTGATCCAAAATGTCAGCTTCCAGGTTCGCCGCGGGGAGATCCTGGGGGTTGCCGGCATTGCCGGCTCCGGCCAAAAGGAGCTTTGCGAGGGAATCGTAGGCCTGCAGAAGGTCAGCGGCAAAGTGATCTTCAAAGGGGAGGACCTGGCAGGATGCAAACCGGGAAACATCATCAGCAAAGGCATTTCCATGAGCTTCATCCCGGAAGACCGGCTGGGCATGGGACTGGTGGGCGGTCTGGATATTGTCGATAATGTTCTGCTGAAATCTTATCGTAAGACCAAGGGTCTTTTTGTTGACCGCAAACAGGGGGTATCGATGGCTGAATCCATCGTCCGGCGTTTTGACATTTCCACGCCGGGGGTCCACCACCAGGTCAGCAAGCTGTCCGGAGGCAACATCCAAAAGGTGCTGCTGGGACGGGAAGTGAGTCTGAATCCCTCCGTGATCATCACCGCCTACCCCACACGCGGCCTGGACATCGGGGCCTCTTATAATATTTACGATGTCCTCAATGAGGAAAAGAAAAAAGGCGTCGGGATCCTTTACATCGGAGAAGACCTGGATGTGCTGCTGGAGCTCTGCGACCGGATCATGGTGATCCATCAAGGGGAATTGATGGACATTCTGCCGGCGTCAGAGACGACGAAGGAACAGTTGGGACTGTTGATGCTGGGGCATCGGGGGGAGGGGGCGGACCATGTTTAAAATCATCAAGCGGCCTCCTCTAGCCGAAGGAAGGATGTTTGTCCTGCGGATCCTAGCCGTTGTATTTGCGATCGGCGCCTCCATGGCGATCATTGCCTTGCTCGGACATGATCCCTTTAAAGTCATGCTTGAAATGATCCGGGGTTCCGTCGGATCAGCCTACCGGATCAAGGAAACCATCAATAAAATGGTGCCGCTGCTGACCTTATCCTTAGGGGTTTGCGTGGCCTATAAGATGAAATTCTGGAACATCGGCGCCGAAGGCCAGTTTTACATGGGCGCTTACGGTGCCGGCTTGGTGGCCTTCAATTTCAGCCACCTGCCATCATATCTGCTCTTGCCGGCCATGTTCGCCGCGGGCGTCCTTACCGGCGGTTTATGGGCCTTGATTCCAGCGCTGCTCAAGGCAAAATGGGAGACCAGCGAAACCCTGGTCACCCTGATGCTGAACTATGTGGCCATCCGCTGGGTCACTTACCTGCAATACGGTCCCTGGCGGGATCCGAAGGCGGCCGGTCTGCCCCGGATGATGCATTTCCCCGAAACGGCGGATCTGCCGAAAATCGGCAGCATACACATCGGGTGGATCATTGCGCTGTTTCTGGTGATCGTCATCTATTTCCTGATCCGATACAGCAAGCTGGGTTATGAAATCACCGTCATGGGAGAAAATCCCCGGACGGCGGAATATGCGGGGATGAACACCTTCCGCATCTTGCTGGTCGCCATCATGATTTCCGGCGGCATCTGCGGCATTGCCGGCGTGATCCAGGCCACCGGTCTGGAGCATTCCATCTCGCCGGTGCTTTCGTCTGGACTGGGCTTTACCGCCATCATCACGGCCTGGCTGTCCAAACTGCAGCCGGTGACCCTTGTGTCGGTTAGTTTTCTGTTTGCCATGATGCTCCAGGGGGGCAATTATCTCCAAAGTGTTATGAAAGTTCCTTCCGATGTGGCCGGGGTGATCCAGGGCGTCATTCTGTTTTTTGTCCTCGGAAGCGAATTCTTTACCCAATATAAAATCGTCCGGGATAAAAGGCAGGGCGAGGAAACCAGGAAGGTGGGCGCTTGATGGATATCGGATGGATCGCAGCCGCAGCCATGTTCCTTCAATTGGCGGCCCAGTGCGGGACGCCGCTTCTGTTCGGCACCTTGGGCGGTATTTTGGGAGAAAAGGCTGGCAACCTGAACCTGGGGGTTGAAGGCATGATGATGATGGGCGCGGTAACAGGGTATTATGTCGCCGCTGTCAGCGGCCATCCAGTTCTGGCGGCGCTTGCGGGCGGCCTTGCCGGGTCCTTGGGGGCGCTCCTCTATGCGGTGATTACAGTGACCCTTCAAGGGAACCAAACGGTCACGGGCCTGACGCTGACGATTTTCGGCTGCGGGATCGCCAATTATATCGGAAAAGGCTGCACCAGCATGACCCTTCCTGCCACGATCCGGGCGTTTTACGCCCCCATCTCGGTCCCGGGTCTCAGCAAGCTCCCGCTGGTGGGCAAAATGCTGTTTGAGCAAAGCAATTTTGTCATGCTGGGCATCCTTCTGGCCATCCTGATCTGGATCTATTTCAATAAAACCCGGGCCGGCCTGAACGTCCGGATGGTGGGTGAAAATCCGGGCGCCGCGGACGCCTGCGGGATCCATGTCAATCTTGTGAAATACCTGCATCTTCTGGCCGGCGGATTTCTTTGCGGGCTTGGCGGCACCTATTTGTCTGTGGTGTACATCACCCGTTGGCAAAACGATCTGGTGGCCGGTCTGGGCTGGATCGCCGTCGCCCTGGTCATTTTTGCCATATGGAATCCGATTCGGGCCATTTTCGGAGGTTACCTTTTCGGAGCCCTGCGGAGCATCGGACTGGTGCTCCAGAATACCCGGATGACGTTCCTGGGGCATGAGATCAGGCTGGATCCCCAGCTCCTGGATATGCTGCCCTATTTGATGACGATCCTTGTCCTGGTGCTGATGGGGGTCCAGAAGAAAAAAGAATACCAGCCCCCTGGCTGGCTCAGCCGCAGCTATTACCGCGAAGACCGTTGACATAGGCTGGTTTAGAGCACGGTTGCTATGGAGGATGGAACGATGAGAAAAGGTTTATTCATATACAACCCCCGCAGCGGAAGCCGCAATATCAACCGCCGCCTGGATGAGATCCTGGGCCATGCCCAGAAACGCGGGCTGTTTCTTATTCCCATCAGGATGGGAACGGACCAAGAGTCGGATCATGTATTGAAGACCACGCTGCTGCTGCCTTGGGTCGAATTGGTGATTGCTGCCGGCGGTGACGGGACCTTGGGTTCGATTGCCAAACTGATCCTGGAGAACCGGCCGGAGCTCCCTATGGGCATCATACCGTCCGGAACCTGCAATGACTTTGCAGAGAGTCTGCGGCTGCCCCAGGATGAGATGGACTGCATCGATGTGGTGGCTGACAATCATATGATCCAGCTGGATGTGGGGCAGGTCAATCAGGACAAGATGTTCCTCAGCACCTGTGCGGCCGGGATGTTTGTCAATGTATCCTTCAACACCAATCCGGACCTCAAACGGAATTTGGGCCCCTTGGCCTATTACTTCCAAGCCCTGGGCGAGTTTACCCACATCCGGTCCTTCCCTATGCGGATCGAAACCGAGAACACGGTCATTGAGGATAATTTCCTTCTGTTTCTCATCCTGAACGGCCCCCAGGGTGCGGGCTTCCCCAATCTTTATTCAAAGGCAAGGATGCATGATGGCCTGATGGACATGATCCTGATCCGGGAATGCCCGAAGCTGGAAATGGCTTTGCTGTTGCTGGAGCTATTAAACCGTGACCATGCGGAAGGCAAATGGATCCGCCATGTCCAGGCCCGGGAATTCAAGATTTCCAGTCCGGTGGCGGTGCATACGACCCTGGACGGGGAGGAAGGGCTGCCGCTTCCTTTCGAAATCAAGGTGTTCCAGGAAGCCCTGACCGTCTTTGTGGCCGAAAAGCGTTGAAGGGATGTGCAGCCGCATGGCGGAAGCAGCCGATCAGGCGCGATGGCATAGGGTCGCCAAGGTGGCCGAAGCCGCTTTGGCCAAATCCTTCGGTGCCAGCACCAGCTGGATGCCTCGCTGCCCGGCGCTGACCATGATTACCGGAAAATTCAATGCCGAATCGTCGATGTACGTCGGATAGGCCTTTTTCATAGCCAGGGGGGAACAGCCTCCGCGGATGTAGCCGGTCAAGCCAAGAACCTCTTTGAGGGGGACCAGGTCAACCTTTTTGTTGCCGCTGATCTGGGCGACGGTTTTTAAATCCAGCGCGTCGCCTCCCGGGATGCAGGCCACGAGCACACCGGTTTTATCGCCCCGGACCACCAGCGTCTTGAAGGTTTGTTCCAAAGGAACCCCGGTGGTTTCCGCAACATGCTCGGCGCTGAGATCGTTTTCATCGACTTCATAGGTCATGACCTCGTATGCGATATGCAGGCTGTCTAAAAGGCGGGTTGCATTGGTCTTTTTTGCAGGCTTCATGGAGAAGGCCTCCTGTCGGATGATATTTGTCCAGCGGGACGTTTTTATGCTAGCATCGGTAAGGGTGGAGCGTCAAGGGCGTCTCGGATTTCAGGAGGCAGTGTATGGCCAATATTTTATAATAATCATTGGAAACAGTCGTTGACTTTAGCATGCTAATATGCTAAACTAGCCTACGTCGATGAGACGAGGACATAGTAAAAGGAGAGAGATTGATGAAGAAGTTTTTATTCGCAAGTTTGACATTTCTGCTGGTTTTGGGCATGGTCGCCGGCTGCGGCCAGAAAGCCGCGACCACCGAGCCGGCTGCGGCCACTCAGCCTGCGGCCACCGAGCCGGCTGCCAGCGAATTTAAGATCGACAAATTGGTTGTCGGGATGGACGATACCTTCGCGCCCATGGGCTTCCGTGACGACAAGGGTGAAATCGTCGGTTTTGACGTGGATCTGGCCAAGGAAGTCGGTAAGCGCTTAGGCTGTGAAGTGGTTTTCCAGCCCATCGACTGGGATTCGAAAGAAGTTGAACTGGAATCCGGCAACATTTCTTGCATCTGGAACGGATTCACCATTACGGAAGAACGCTCTGCCGCCATGGAAATGACCAAGCCTTACTTGGCCAACCGTCAGATGATCATGGTGGACCCCAACAGCGGCGTCAAAGCCAAAGCGGATTTAGCGGGCAAAGAAATCGGCGTGCAGAAGGGCTCCTCTGCGCTGGATGCGGTCAATGCAGATGCGGAACTGATGAAAATGGTCTCTAAAGTCAGCGAGTATCCCGCCAACGTGGATGCCTACAATGACCTTAAAATCGGACGGATCGCCGGCGTCGTTTCCGACGAGATCCTGGCCAGATACTATCTGAGCACGGAGGCTTACAAAGGCATGACCTTGCTGGAGGATTCCCTGGCTGCCGAGGATTATGGCATTGGCTTCAAAAAAGGCAATACCGAATTGAGAGATGCGGTCCAGAAAGCCATGGATGAAATGATTGCCGACGGCACCGCCGCTCAAATTTCCACACAGTGGTTCGGCAAGGACATCATGGTCAAATAATCTCTGTACCCCATGCATATACAGGGATAGCTCTGTCATATATCCGCGGACAGACCGCGTCAGCAAAAGCCAGGGTGAGATTCACCGTGGCTTTTGTCCTGATTATAGTGTATTTTATAATAAGGGAAAATATAGGAACGGAGCAGGGATATCATGGATCTATATCAATACTTTATGAAGGTTATTCCTTTTATGCTTTCCGGGATGAAGACCACGCTGGCCTTAGGGGCTGTGACCATTCTGTTTTCCTTGCCCCTGGGTTTTCTGACCACGCTGGGGGTGCGCAGCCGGTTCAAACCTCTTTCCTGGTTGCTTGAGGCATACATCTATGTGATGCGAGGGACCCCTTTGATGCTGCAGCTGATGTTCCTCTATTACAGTTTACCTTATGTTCCGGTGATCGGAAAACTTTTTACCATGAATCGGTTCATGGCGGCATCCGTGGCCTTTATTCTTAATTATGCGGCATATTTCGGGGAAATCTTCCGGGGCGGTTTTCTGGCGGTGCCCAAGGGTCAATATGAAGCCTGTCAGGTGTTGGGGTTGAACCGCTGGCAGACCATGACCCGGGTCATCATGCCGCAGATGTTCCGGGTGGCTTTGCCCAGCATCAGCAATGAAACGATCACACTGGTCAAGGATACCGCGCTTGCCTACGTCATCGCCCTGCCGGAAATCATGCATGCGGCCAAAGCGGCGGTTAGCCGGGATGCGGTCCCGGCGCCCTATCTTTATGCGGCAGCCCTGTACTTGCTGATGACCTTTGTTTTGACGCTCGTATTCAAGAAACTTGAACAGCGCTACCGTTTACAGGAGAAGTGAGGAACCGGAAATGAACATCATCGAAGCGAAAAATATCAAGAAATCCTTTGGCGATCAGGAGGTCCTCAAGGACATATCCTTTAAGATCCATCCAGGGGAAGTGGTGGCGCTGATCGGATCCTCCGGCTCCGGCAAAAGCACGCTGCTGCGCTGCCTGATCGATCTGGAAAAGATCGATGAGGGCACCATCCTGATGGAGGGGAAACCCTTGGTCCGGGATGGCCGTTACAGCGACAAAAAAGCCATTCGGGAGCTGACGTCCAAAATGGGGATGGTGTTTCAGCAATTCAATTTGTTTCCCAACATGAGCGTCCGCGACAACCTGATGCTGGCACCCCGGCTCGTCAAGAAAGAAAGCGCGGAGGTGCTTGAGGAACGATGCCAGCGCCTGCTCCAGAAGGTTGGGCTGGCGCCCAAGGCCAATGCCTATCCGGCATTGCTCTCGGGCGGGGAGCAGCAGAGGGTGGCCATCGCCCGCGCCTTAATGATGGAGCCCGAGATCCTGCTGTTTGACGAGCCGACCTCCTCCCTGGACCCGGAGCTGACGGGAGAAGTTCTTCAAGTGATCAAGCAGCTGGCGGATGAACACATGACCATGGTCTTGGTGACCCATGAAATGGGCTTTGCCAAAGAAGCCGCCCACCGGGTCATTTTTATGGACCAGGGCTGCATCGAAGAGGAAGGGACCCCGGACCAGATCTTTAATCATCCGCAAAAGGAACGCACCCGTTTGTTTTTAATGTCTTCCTATAAATAATAAGGAGGGTGCGATGGAACTAATGCGGAAGAAGGCGGTCCTGCGCAAACAACTGCGTGAAAAGCTGGCTGGATTGCCGGAAAATGACCTGAGGCAGGCGGACCGGCAGATCCTCCGGAACATCCTTGCGCTGGAGGAATACGGCCGGTCCGGCGTGATCTTCTGTTTTGTGGGCGTTGGCCGGGAAATCGATACGCGGCCGGTGATCCAGGAGGCATTGACCGCCGGCAAGCGGGTGGCGGTCCCCAAATGCATCGCCAAGGGGCTCATGGAGGCCTATGAGATCACCCGGCTTTCGGACCTGGAGGAAGGTCTTTACGGACTTTTGGAACCCGGTCCCCACTGTCCTGCGATTTCCCGGGAGCGGATCGACTTCATCCTGGTGCCGTGCCTTTCCTGTGACCGGCAGGGCTACCGGCTGGGACAGGGCGGCGGCTATTATGACCGGTTTCTGGCCAGGGGACCTTTCACCGGGGCGGTCTTATGCCGCGAAACCATGCTCAGTCCGGAAATCCCTCATGGGGACCACGACATTCCTGTATCGATCGTGGTTACCGACAAAGCCGTTTATCGGACCGGTTCATCAGAACAATCGGAATATAAATAGGAAGAGAGTGAGGCGAACCCATGAAAGTCAAAGCGACGATTCTTTGTGAAAACAGTGTTTTCAGCAACCTTGGCGCCATGGCAGAGCATGGCTGGTCGGTCTACCTGGAAACGGAACAGGGCAACCTGCTGTTTGACACCGGGCAAGGGCTGGCGCTGGTCAACAATTCAATTTGCTTCAAAAAGAATTTATCCGCCATTCAGGGCATTATTCTGAGCCATCATCACGTAGACCACACGGGCGGACTGATGGCGGCGCTGGGCGCTTCCGGGCCGACGCGGATCTACGCCCATCCCTCCCTGTTCAAAGAAAGCTATAGCCTTCGCGGTCAGCAAATAAGATACATTGGCATCCCTTTTTCCAAAACGGCCCTGGTTTCCAAAGGCGCTGAATTCCATTTCAACCAAGGCTTTCAGGAAATCCTGCCGGGTATCTATCTGACCGGTGAGGTCCCCCGGGAAACCGATTACGAAAAGGGGGACATGGACCAGGTGCTTCTCCGGGACGGCCAATACGTCAAAGACCCTTTGGAGGACGATCAGTCCCTGATCATCAGAACCTCGAAAGGCTTGTTCGTGGTGCTGGGATGCTCCCATGCCGGGATCGTCAACATCCTGAACTATGCGATCCGGATGACCGGCGAGACGCGGATCCATACGGTGATCGGAGGGACCCACCTTGGACCGGTTTCCTCGGAGCAAAGGGAAAAAAGCATCGATGCCCTTCAGACCTTTTCCATCGAGCGGATCGGGGTATCCCATTGCACCGGCACGCCGGCCGCGCTGAAGCTCTCCCAGGTTTTCGGGGATCGCTTCTTTTTCTGCAACGTGGGGACCGTCGTTGAGGCAGAGTAATATTTTTTAACAGGGACCTGGACAAATCAGCCCTTGGAAACCTGTCGGAGTTGACAAGGGCGGGATTAATGAGTAGAATACTAATGCGTGTTATATGAGCGGGTGTAGCTCAATGGCAGAGTTCCAGCTTCCCAAGCTGGCTGTGTGGGTTCGATTCCCATCACCCGCTCCAGTGTATCCCAAGTTTGAGGAGGTGCTAATCATGGCAGCTAAACAGCATATCAAGACCATTAATAAACAAAACCTGGTCAAGACCATCCGTACCGGCGGATGCGGTGAGTGTCAGACCTCCTGTCAATCCGCTTGCAAAACCTCATGTACCGTCGGCAATCAGGTTTGCCTCAAGTCTGCAAAATAATCTCTGAAATAGATCATGATGCACGACCCCTGCAGGGTTTACCTTGCGGGGGTTTGTTGTTTGAGAAAGGTAAGGCATAACCCAAAATGAAATTCAAAGAAAACCGGATCCATTGTTTTCAGTTTGACCAGGAAAACATCATCATCGATATCAACAGCGGCCTGGTCCATAGCGTCAGCGGCCTGGTTTACGATTTTATCGGACAATGGCGCCAATCGGGCTGCCGGCTGGCAGAGGTTCCGGCCCTCCCGTATTGGAACGGGACTGCGGATACGACGGCTGATCCTGGGGAATTGAAGGAAATTGCCGCCGAACTGGAGGCGATGGTTCAAAACGGCAGTCTGATGTCCGAGGCGCCGGAGCTTGAAGGCTTCCGCATGCCGGAAGACCATGTGGTCAAAGCCTTGTGCCTTCATGTGGCCCATGACTGCAATCTGAGATGCCGCTATTGCTTTGGCGGCACCGGCACCTTTGGCGGAGACCGTTCCCTCATGAGCTATGAAGTGGGCAAAGCCGCCCTGGATTTTCTCTTTGAAGCGTCCGGCAAACGCCAGCACATTGAGGTGGATTATTTTGGCGGCGAACCCCTCATGAATTTTGAAGTCGTCCGGAAACTGGTTCTATACGGGCGTGATGAAAGCCGCCGCCGTGGAAAGGTTCTGCTGCAGACCCTGACCACCAATGGTGTTCTGCTGGCGGGCGAGATCCTCGATTTCCTGAACCGGGAAGAGGTGGCCTTGGTCCTCAGCCTGGACGGACGGAAGGAAGTCCACGACAGGATGCGGCCCAGCGCCAACAACAAGGGCAGCTATGACGTGATCATGCCGCATCACCAGGCCGCGGCAGCCAGCCGGAACTGGGACAACTATTATTTGAGAGGGACCTTTACCCGTTACAACAAAGATTTCTTTGAGGACATCCTCCATATGCTGGAGGCGGGCTTTGACCTGGTCTCCGAGGAGCCTGTGGTCGCCCCCCCGGAGGAGCCCTATGCCTTTAAAGAGGAAGACCTGCCGGAGCTGTATGGACAATACGAAAAACTGGCCCGCTATTACATCCAGCGTCAAGAAGACGGCAAGCCCTTCCTGTTTTTCCATTTCAACCTGGATCTGGACCGGGGGCCTTGTCTGCCCAAACGCCTGACCGGCTGCGGCGCCGGCGGCGAATATCTGGCGGTGGCGCCGGAAGGCACCTTGTATCCTTGCCACCAGTTTGTAGGGAATCACGATTTTATCGTTGGCCATGTGAACACTGGCATTCATAAACCTGAAATCGGGCGGCAGTTTAGAAACGCCCATGTGTTGGAGAAAGAAAAATGCATGAATTGCTGGGCGCGATTCTATTGCAGCGGCGGCTGCCATGCCAATGCCTGGAATTTCAACAGGGATCTGAAGAAGCCCTACGAACTTGGCTGTGAATTGGAGAAAAAGCGGCTGGAATGCGCCGTGTGGATCAAAGTGAAACAGCATGAGCTTGCAGAATAGGCTGTTCTCACGGACGGGACGGCGCGTACTGTGGACAAATTTGTGAATAGATTGTTAACAGAAAAATTGAAAAACATAAACGCCTGTGTTATAATGCAGGCGTCGGACTAAACTTAAGCCGAGGGTGGTGATTTTCTGTATCCCAAGGATGCGATAAATCAAGCAAAAGCAGGCTTTGAGAAGCTCAAGGCCTGGTCGTTAAGCAAGACCAAGCAAGTCTATAAGACCGCAGAAAATTCCCTGAAGGAAGGAATCGGCCATCGCATCATGCAAATGATCCTGGCGGACCCCTCCGAAAGCACACCGCAGGCTGCAGAACAAGAAACGCAGTCGATCCATGCCGAATCATCCGGTTTGATGATCGGCGGGCGGAATATCCGATTCAGCGGAGCCCGGCTTGCCGGCTTCGCCCCCGTTTGTGTGCTGGGATTATTGTTATTCAGTTTATGGTATGTTCATGCCGCGCGGCCGATGCAGCTCTATATCAACGGCGTACCGGCAGTCATGGTCAGGGACGAAGCCCAGGCCGAAGCGCTGCTGGAAGAAGTCAAGTCCGAACTGGCGGCCCGGTTCCCGGATTCAGCCGAGCTGCATTATGAAGCGCAGCTAACGTATTCAAAGAGTGGTGTGGACCCCAAAGCCGCTTCTGACGATGAGGCCGTCATCCGGGATGCCCTGAAGGACCAGCTGGATTGGAAGCTCAACGCCGCGGTGATCGAGGTCTGCCAGGAAAATACGGCAGTCCTTGCCTCCACGGAGGAAGCGGAAGCGGTATTGGACTCTGTGAAAAAAAGCTACCTGCCTTCCGGCAGCCAGGTGACGCTGGTTGAGGCCGAATTTGTCGAGCCGGTGGAAGTTGTCCAGGTCGAGGCCACCCTCAGAGAACTGGATACGACGGAAGAGGCTGTCCAGCTTCTGGTTCAGGGTAAAGAGAAAATCGAAGAATACGTTCTGAAAGAAGGGGATTCCCTTTGGTCCATTGCGGCGGCCAACGGCACTTCTGTTGAAGCCCTGCAAGCGGCCAATCCGGACGCCAAAGAAAAGACGCTTCAAATCGGCCAGGTTCTAAAGCTGGCCAAGGCGGAGCCTATGATTTCGGTCAAAACGGTCATTAAAACCGTCAATGAAGAGAAAATCCCCTTTGACATCATCTACGAAAAGGACAGCAATGCCTATAAAGGCCAGCAGTCTGTGGTCAAAGCCGGGACCGAAGGCAAAAAGTCCGTAACCTATGAAATCGCTCAGGTCAATGGTGTTGAGCTGGAACGAAAAGTCATTGCGGAGACCGTTTTAGCCGAGCCGGTGGACAAGGTCGTGAAGACCGGCACAAAAACCATTGTCGCTTCCCGTGGCGGCGGCGGCAGCGGATTGCTGGCATGGCCGATCCGCGGCAAGATCAACTCGCCTTTCGGCCAGCGCAGCCGGGGCTTCCATACCGGCATCGATATTGATGCCAATAAAGGCGACCCCCTTTATTCCGCCGCGGCCGGGACGGTAACCCAGGCGGGCTATGCGGGCGGTTATGGCTATTGTGTGATCATCGACCATGGGGATGGGCTGTCCACCCTTTATGCGCATCTAAGCAAAATCAAGGTAAGCCTCGGACAAAAGGTCGGCAAGTCTGAATTGATTGGCCTCGCCGGCTCAACCGGCAACAGCACCGGACCCCATCTGCATTTTGAAGTCAGAGTCAACGGTGTTTTCAAGAACCCGATGAATTACCTGAACTAAATCATAAAAAGCGCTTGAGCGGAGCTTCGGCGCTTTTTTTCTACAAATCCTGTGGAGCGGGCATCGAAACGATGGGCGCTTCATGCGGCTTTTGACGAAGAAGGAGGCAGACCCTTGGATTATTGCAGTTTGATGAGCGGGAGCTGGGGCAACAGCCATTACATCAGGGCTGGGGAGACCCGGATCATGGTGGATGCGGGGCAGTCCGGAAAAAGGATCCTGGGCAATATGGCAGCTGCCGGCTGCGGCGATGGCAAGGATCTGGCAGGCATCCTGGTGACCCATGCCCACCGGGACCATGTGATCGGCGTGGGGATCCTGGCAAGAAAACTCAAAATCCCCGTGTATGCCACGGAAGGCACCTGGTTCCAGATGGAGGGCTTGGCGGGAGACATCCCGGAAACGCTCCGTCGCTGCATCGGCACCGAAGACCGCTGGACGATCGGGGAGCTGGGGCTTGAGAGCTTCCCAACCTCCCACGATGCCCTGGAGTCCGTCGGCTTCGTCATACGGCATGGACAGACCAGCCTGGGGATCGCGACGGACTGCGGCGTCTTCACCAGCCGAATGGAGCGGTGCCTCAGCAATCTGAACGGATTGGTGCTGGAGGCTAATCATGATTTGGAGATGCTTCGGCGCGGCAGCTATCCTGAATATCTGAAGCGAAGGATCGCTGGTGTGGAAGGCCATTTATCCAACGGCGATGCCGCAAGCAGCCTGAAGAAGGTCTTGGGGCCGCAGACACGGCATGTGGTCCTGGCGCATTTGAGCGAAGAGAATAATTGCCCGGAAGTGGCGCTGCAAACCATACAGAATAGCCTTGAGAATACGGCAGAGGGCGCTGCCCGCCGCTTCAGCCGATCTGGCGGGCAGGGTCGTAAAGGGATCGAACGGCAAGGCTTGCGAATCAGCGTGGCACCGCGCTGCACACCCGGAGAATGGATGGCGTTATAATTTGAAGATCCTGATCATTGCGGTTGGCACGCTCAAAGAAAAATATTTCCGGGATGCCTGCGCAGAGTATATCAAGCGTTTGGGGCCTCTGGTCCGGCTTGAGATTGCCGAAATCCGTGAAGAGCCGATTGAGGATAAAGGCCAGCCGGCCTTGATCCAGAAGATCCTGGAGGGCGAAGGGGCCAGAATCCTTAAGCGGATCCCCGAAAACGCCCGAGTGATCCCTCTTGCGCTGCAAGGAAGGCAGCTGGACTCAGAGGCTTTTGCGGCTTGTCTTAATCCGGCCTCAAATCCGCGCCATACGGACACGGTCTTCATCATCGGCGGGTCTCATGGCCTGTCGAAGGAGGTGCTTCGGCAGGCGGCGTGGTGCCTGAATTTCAGCCCGATGACTTTTCCTCACCAGCTTGTGCGGGTCATGCTGCTGGAGCAAATTTATCGCGCAGAGATGATATTGGCCGGAAGGACCTATCATAAGTAAATGAGTTAGCATAGACAAAATTGACTAAATTATGGGGAATGTATAAAAATGGCAAGGCGCCCGTATCACAATGCGAGACGCCGTTTCATAATATGATATTACTTCGCGCTAACTTCTTTGCAGATACTTTTCCGCGTTTAAAAAAATTGATATGCTATGTTCGCACTCAGTTTTCAGGAGAAAAATAAACCCTAGTTGCCACTCTTTTGCAGGAAACGATCGTTTTCTGGCGAAGTTTATTATGTCTGAGCCTTCAGAGGGTTAGCCCCTCTGCCTTGGCCCATCAAATTGACCATCATGTCGCTATGTTTTTGGAACCCTGCTCCCATCGGAAATAAGAAAGTTTTGCCAATGTTTATATTAATGTTATTTGATAGACAAAATGGTCATAATTTTATTTCTATTTGGCAATTTCAGACTGTTTGAATTTACAAACATCTGGTTGTAATAGGGAGGGACAACGAAGTTTCGTTGGATATTTCATTTAAGGAGGGGCGCATTGAACTCGGTTCACCAAAAACTTGTGGGAGGTGTTCGTTTTGGAAGAAACTAAACAAAAACCAATTCTCTCAGTAAAAAATCTTGGCACATCATTCTTCCTCCGCGAAGGTGAAGTCAAGGCTGTCGACGACGTTTCGTTCAGCTTGAACAAAGGCGAATGTCTGGCATTGGTTGGAGAGAGCGGCAGCGGTAAAACCGTTACGGCGCTTTCGATCCTTCGCCTGATCGTTTGGCCCCCCGGTAAGATCGTTTCCGGCGAGGTCAATCTGGATGGCGTCGACGTCTTCAGTTTGCCGATGAAAGAAATGAGAAACGTCCGGGGCAAAGGGATTGCGATGATTCTGCAGGAGCCTATGTCGTCTTTGAATCCTTCCCAGACGATCGGCCGGCAGATTCAGGAAGCAGTCGAAATCAACCAGGGCCTCAAGGGTGAAGCTGCCAAGAAAGCAGCCATCGACATGCTGGGTGTCGTTCGTATTCCTTCTCCTGAAAAACGCTATTATAACTATCCTCACGAGTTGTCCGGCGGTATGAAGCAACGCATCATGATCGCGATTGCCTTGGCTTGCCGTCCGAAGGTGCTCATCGCTGATGAGCCGACCTGTTCCCTGGACGTGACGATTCAGGCTCAGATTCTGAGACTGATGCAGCAGCTGCGCAAAGAAATCGAAACCACGATCCTGTTCATTACCTCCGACCTGGGCATCGTTGCCGAAATGGCCGACCGTGTCGCCATGATGTATGCCGGTCAGCTGATCGAGATCCTGGACGTCTACAAGTTATGGGATGCTCCGGCCCACCCTTACACCAAGGGCATCATGGGGTCGATCATGGCCATGAAAGAGGGCGGACGGCTGAGCATCATCGAAGGCGATCCCCCGAACCTGCTTCACTTGCCCTCCGGCTGTCATTTTCATCCTCGCTGTCAATATTGCCAGGATATCTGCAAGACCCAGGTGCCTGCCTATACAGACCTCGACGGTGACGGCAAGCACTGGGTACGCTGCCACTTCCCGCTCAGAAAAGACAAGTAGACGCACAGCTTAGTCAAGCGGGACAGGCGTAATGAACAAAATAATCTATGAGATGATCGACAATATCATTTCAGGAATAACAGGGAGGGATATTAATGGGAATGGGTAAATACATAGCACAAAGGCTCTTATTTACGCTCTTTGTGGTTCTCGGCATTTCGATTTTGATCTTTTTTATAACCCATATCGTCGGCAATCCGGTCGACATCATGCTGCCTTTGCAGGCGACGGATGTTGAACGTGAAGCCCTGACCAAGGCGTTGGGCCTGGATAAACCGATGATGGAACAGTTGTGGATCTTCCTGAGAGATTTTAGCCGAGGTGATTTCGGCATCTCCTGGTGGCAGAACAGGCCCTGTATGGAAGTCATCATGGACCGTCTGCCCATCAGTATGTGGCTGATTTTGCTGGCCTCGATGATCTCCGTCGTCTGCGCGATCCCCCTGGGGATTCTGGCGGCCTATAGGCCCGGTTCCATTTTGGACCGTGTCGTGACGATATTCTCAACGGCCGGCATCTGCTTTCCGCCTTTCTGGATCGGCTTGATGCTGATGCTGATTTTTGCCGTGAAGCTGGGCTGGCTGCCCACCTCCGGTATGGGCACCTGGAAGCACCTGGTCCTGCCGGCGGTATCCATCTCCTTCCGCCCCATGGGCCATTTGGCGCAGATCGTCCGCTTTGAGATGATTCAGCAGCTGAATGCCTTGTACGCAGTGACGGCGCGCGCCAAAGGCGTCACCGAAATGACGCTGCTTTTCAAGCACGCCCTGAAAAACATTATGACCGCGTCCCTGACCATGATTGGCAACGACTATTGCAAACAGCTTGGCGGCTTGAGCGCGGCGGTAGAAGTTGTATTCGGTTTTGCCGGCTTCGGACATCTGATTTCCGAAACCATTGAAAACATGGACTTTCCATTGCTTCAAGCCGAGGTGTTCTTTGTAGCCATCATCGTATGTCTGATCAACCTGTTGACAGACATCCTTTACGCTGCATTTGACCCGCGAATCAGATACTAAGGAGGGCAGAAGAGAATGGAAACAACAAAAAAACCAAAGAAAACAAGCCTTTTGCGCCGTTTTCGGCACAACAAGCCTGCCCTGATCGCCGGCATTGTCCTGCTTATCATTTTTACCATGGTTATTTTGGCACCGATCTTTACTCAGTATGGCCCGGCCAAGAGCGACCTGGCAAACCGGCTGACGGCCCCGACCATGGCCCCCGGCAGAGCCGTGGGCGTGACGCAGCCCCACATTCTGGGGACTGACCAATTGGGCCGCGACATTTACACCCGTCTGCTGTACGGCGGCCGCGTCTCGCTGAACGTCGGCTTTACGGTTGCCACCATCGGCGGCATCATCGGTGTCATCCTGGGCATGCTGGCCGGCTATTTCGGCGGCTGGACCGACATGATCATCATGCGTATGGTGGACGTCTGGGCATCGTCTCCGACCCTGCTGATCGCATTGACTTTCGTAATGATTCTCGGACCCGGCCAGAAGAACCTGATTTTGGCGCTGCTGATCAACAGCTGGACGCTGTTCTGCCGTATGGCCCGCAGCCAGGTTCTGGTTATCCGCAGCTCCGCCATGGTGGAATCCGGACACGCCATCGGCGCCAGCACCAACCGGATCCTGTACAAACATATTATGCCCAACATCATTTCTCCGATGGTGACGACCTATATTCTGGAACTGGCTCACTTCATCAACGCAGAAGCGAACCTCAGCTTCCTCGGCTTCGGTGTTCAGCCTCCTGATACGTCTTGGGGCTTGATGATCGGCGAAGGACGAAAATATCTGACCCAAGCGCCTTGGATTGTCATATTCCCCGGTTTGCTGATTGCAACGACGGTTCTGTGTCTGAACCTGATGGGCAACTGGATCCGGGATGAATTCGATCCCTTGGCTGTAAAACTGTAAAGGGGGGGGAAACACGTGATTGATGAAAAAGCAAAGAAAAGTCTGCTATCGGTAAGAAACGTCAAGAAATACTTTCCTATCGGCGGCGGCTTGCTCACCAAAGCGAAGTCCTTTGTTCATGCTGTGGATGATGTGACCCTCGATGTGATGGCAGGGGAAACCCTGGGTCTTGTTGGCGAAAGCGGCTGCGGCAAAACCACCATGGGTCGTCTTGCACTGAAGCTGCTGCCAAAGACTTCCGGAGAAATCTACTTCCAGGGCGAAGATATTTACGCTTACACCAAGGAGCAAGAGAAGAAATTCAGAACCAGGGCCCAATTGATTTTCCAGGACTCCTTCAGCTCCTTCGACAGCCGGGATACCATCGGCAAGATCATCGGCGAACCCCTTTTGGTCCATGAAGTCGCAAAGGGCTCCGAATTGCAAGACCGGGTCGAACAGCTTCTGCTGGACGTGGGTCTGAAAGCGGACCTGATGAACGAATACCCCCACACCCTGGCAGCCGGCCAGAAGCAATGCATCGGGATCGCCCGTTCCATCGCGCTGAATCCTGATTTCATCGTCTGTGACGAACCGATTTCCGCCCTGGACGTTTCCGTCCGCGCCATGGTGCTGAATCTGCTGAAAGACCTGCAGGCCAGCAAAAACCTGACGTACATGTTCATCTCCCACGACATCCGCGTGGTGCGCTGGCTCTCCTCCCACATCGCCGTCATGTACGTCGGCAAGCTCTGCGAATATGCCGAAACCGAAGAGCTGTTTAAAAACCGGCTGCATCCCTACACTGAAGCCCTGCTGAGCGCGGTGCCCATCGAAGACCCCAACAAAAGGGACATTAAACGCGAGATCCTCCTGGGTGAAGTGCCCTCACCTGTGGATCCGCCTCCGGGCTGCCGTTTTGCCGCACGCTGCAAGCTGGCCACCGAACGCTGCTTCAAGGAAGATCCGATCCTGGAAGAACGCAGACCCGGACACTGGGTCGCCTGCTGGGAAAACTTCCACGGAGAGTCCGAAATCAGTTAGCCCAAGTTAAAAATTTTCTCCCAAAAAGAGGATATTTGAAAGATTCAACGAATATAACCTTTCAGTCTATGTTTCTTTCTAAAGGGGGGGAATCATAACCAAGCAATACCCGGTATACATCAAGGAATTTTGTCATGAAAAATTGAGGGAGGGTAAATCATGAAAAAACACTTAAGTATTCTGTTGGTATGTATTTTGGTATTTGGTTTGATCGCAGCCGGTTGCGGACAGAAAACGGAACCCGCAGCAACCACCACGGCTCCGGCTGCCACCACGCCGGCGGCTGCCAAGACCGATATCGTGATCGCACTTCAAGGCGAACCCACTTCCTTAGACCCCCAATTCCCCGACGATGGCAACATGCGTATGGTCACCTGGCAGGTCTTTGAACCCCTGTTCAAGATCGACGCCATCACCCTGGAAGCAGCACCCTGCCTGGCTGCCGACTACAAAGTGGTCGACGATTCCAACTGGCAGTTCACCATCCGCGAAGGCGTAAAATGGCATGACGGCACCGCCTTCACCGCTGAAGACGCTGCTTACTCCGTCAACCGTGTCATCGACCCCGCTTTCGGATCCCAGATCCTCAGCGACTTCAGCACCATCAAAGGCGCTAAAGTGGGCGACGATGGAAAATCCATCATCATCACCACCGACGGTCCCGACCCCATCCTGCTGAAACGTCTGACCAAGCTGGACATGGTCCAGAAAGCCTTCTATGAAGGCAAAAAGACCGAAGAAGTCACCAAAGTCGCCATGGGCTGCGGCCCCTACGTCTTCAAGTCCTGGGAACAGGGCAAATCCATCGAAGTTGAAGCCTTTGCGGATTACTGGGGCGAAAAACCCGCCATCACCAAAGCAACCTTCCGCTTCATCGAAGAACCCGTTACTCGTCTTTCCGCTCTGAAGACCGGCGAGATCAACATCGCGGTCAACATGTATCCCGAATATGCTGCGGACATGCCTAAGATCTTCACCGAAGTCGGGCTGGAAACCTACTGGATCCGCTTCAATCAGTTCAGCGGCGTCATGAAAGACAAGAACATGCGTCTGGCTGCCAACTATGCGATTGACCTCCAGGGTCTGTCCGATGCGCTGTTCCTGGGCTATGCCGCTCCCTGCCAAGGCCAGATGGGCCGCAAAGGCTACTTCGGCTACAATGACAGCCTGGCCGACTATGGCTATGATCCTGCCAAGGCTGCCGAGCTGATGAAAGCTGCCGGATACAACGGCGAAGAAGTCGAACTGCTTTCCGAACGCGGCCGCTGGCTGAAAGACGGCGAGCTGACCGAAGCGATCGCCGCTCAGCTGACCGAAGCCGGCTTCAACGTCACCACCAAATTTGTGAGCTGGAACGAATGGCTGGATACCCTCTTTGACAAAGCCAAAACCCCTGACATGCAGTACAGCTCCACCAGTAACGAATTCTTTGATATGGACCGTACTTACAGCGCATTGGTCGCCAGCACCGGTACCCAGGCTGGTTTGAACAATCCTGAATACGATGCCATCATTACCGCTGCCCGTAAAGAAATGGACGTCGCAAAACGCGAAGCCATGTACAAAGATCTGGCCTCCAAACTGCATGACGATCCCTTCGCGATGTATCTGCTGGTCCTCAACGACCTGCACGGCGGTTCCGAAAACCTGAACTGGGCTCCCAGACAAGACTCCCGGGTCTATGTCAGCGAGCTGTCCTTCAACTAAGCGTCTGCTCGGTTGATTCGGATCATCGATTAAACCCAAGGGGCTTTGAGGCTGCGGCCTCAAAGCCCCTTATTTCAACAAGGCAAAGGAGTATCCAATGATCATGAAAGATCTGCAGTCGGAGGCCGCATTTTACGGGAAAGACTCGGATTACATCGGGCACTTATACATGCGCCCCGAAACCATGAGCGTAGCTTATCCGGACATTCTTTTCCTCAGCCTTTATACGTTGCGCTTATTGACGGATAAGAAGGTTTCGCTGAAAACCGCTCAATCGGTCCAAGCGAAATTTGCCTTGGGCAAAGGGCTGCTCAAAGCGGCCAGTTGGGCGGAAGACCGGCCCTTTTCCTTTCCAGCACGGGTCATCGAATACAAGGGCTTCAAAAGAGATGCTTTTAGTGCCAGCATGATGGTGGACCGCTGTGTTCGTTTTCGTTTCGGTCGGCTTGGCTTCGGCTTTTTCAGCAGTGCAAAGCACTATGATGACTGTGCAGAAAAAGCAATCTACGGCATGCTGGAGACCGTTTATGAGAAAACCAAGAAGGATCCGGAGGCCTTGAATAATCTATGGAAAGCAACCGCCGCCATCGGGGCGTTAAGCCTTGGGACGGATGTCAATAAAGGAAATTTCCAAAAGGTCGCTGAAAAAATATATTCCGACGCCACAGGGGACGACCTGGAAAAATTGGGAAAATAAGAAATACCTGCTGCAGACCTGAATGCAGCAGGTATTTGACGTTCATACCGGAATAGCCACGGTAAGGGCGGATGGGCGAGGCTTCAAAAAATCAGATATGCTCCTCCGGCTTTTTCACGATATAATAGACATAGGCGATGACAGCCACCAGAAGGCAGAAGGCCGCGTAATAGACGAACAAAGAACTTTGCATGCAGCTGTAGAGAATAAACAACGAACCCATGGTCGCAGCCGCCGGACAAAGAACGCCCTTGAACCAGCCTTTGATTTCTCCGCGCCGCCAAAGCTTGAAGACCTGATAATACATAATGATATAAAAAGCATAGCCAACCGCAATGGAGATTTCGGAGATATCCGAATTGGGAAGCAGGTTGTAGGACGTGGTGAGATAATGGACAAGGGTCCAAACGAGACAGAGAAGATAGCCGGACCAAGCGGATTGGACCGGCATGCCGGAACGAGGATCCTCCCGGGATAGCATCCTGGACAGGGGGATCATATTGCGCAAGGCCAGGGAATAGGGAATGCGGATGTAGCCAAGGACCAGACCATTGACCGTGCCCATTACCGAGATGATCACAAAGATCAGGATCGCCTTGGCGCCGAGACTGCCGAGCAGCTGGGTCGCAGCGTCATAGACATGGGGATCCCCCATTTCCATGACTTTGTCGGCACCAAGGAAACTGGTGATGCCCACAAAATACAAGACATAAACCAAGGTCACAAACAGCGGCGCCACCACCAGGGAAAGGGGCAGGTTCCGCTTTGAATCTTTGACCTCATGGGCGATGGAGGTGGAGATGATCCAGCCGTCATAGGCAAAAATCACCGGTCCGATGGCGGCAAACAAGGTGGCTTGGCCGAGACTGGCTGCAGAATGGGAGAGATTGGCGGCTGGATCACCAAAAACGAAGCCGCAGAGGGTGATCACCAGCAGCGGAATCAGCTTGAGGATCATGGTGACATTTTGGAAATAGCCGCCGAACCTTGGGGACAGCACATTGTAGATGAAACATACGGTATAGAAAATGAAGCCGATGCCAATTTGCAGACCAAGTCGGCTCTCCAGGCCAAATAAAGTACAAGCATAAATACCGACCACCCAGGCAACCACCACGATCAAGCCGGGATAATAGACATAATTTTGGAACCAGCCAAAGCTGCAAGCCAGCTTCCTGCCGGAGAAGACCTCCATATAAGTGATGGCACCGCCGGGCTTGCTGGTCCGTGAGGCGAGCTCGCTGATGCTGAGACCGCCGAAAATGATGCTCAGCGCGGCAATGATAAAGGCCGCAATGCCCAGCAGCACGCTGCCGCCGGTTCCAATCAGCACATTGTCGCTCTTGAAGAAAATACCGGAACCGATGACAATCCCTACAATCATTGCGATGGCAGTAAAAAGGCCGTACTTCTCTTTGCCTTGACTCAAAACGATCCATCCTTTCTTCTCAGTTGATTTTTCAGTCCGGGACAGACCTGAAAGCTGTCCGGTCGAGTCGATTCAATTATAACAACGAAGGATAAGATGGTACAGTTATTTATAAAAGGCAACAACGATGTCAAAAAAAATATATAACAACATAATCTCGAACCACAAGGAGCTCAAAACATGAATCTTAGCACGAAAAACGATAGGATAGCCCGTGAACCGCTTCGGCTGGCAGCCCAGCGCCTGGAGCTTTTCGAGATCATCGAAAAGACGGCGGATCTTTTGGAAACCGACCGCCCTCTTTATGAAAAAGCCGCCATGGAAATCATCGCGCTCCTGGCGCCTTTGCTGCAGGAGAAAAACCGGCAGATCGTGGGACTTAAATCAAGGGTCAAATCAAAAAACAGCTTGAAAGAAAAAATTATCCGCCGGGAACTCTATAAGCAATATACAGACCCAAAGCGGATCCTGGAGAGCATTTCGGATGTGCTGGGTATCCTGGCAGAATGCCGCTTCACATCCGATGAGGTCAAGGTCTATACACGGCTCAAAGAGAATTTCTTTTTGATGACGGAGGACGGTCTATTCTACGATCCGGCCATTCCCAATCTTTATCTGTGGCTGAATATGCCCCAGCCCCAGATGCAGAAAAACGGGTATGAGGTATTTCGGGTGGATGGTATATTTGTGAAAGAGGCCAAAAAGATCCGTTTTGAGCTGCAGATCAAATCCATGGTCAATTCCTTTTGGTCAGAAATCGAGCACGAAATCATATACAAAAACAACAATTATCTTCCCGACAATGAATTTATCCGAAGCACCCTGGACACCTTGAAAACCAATCTGGACGGGATTGACAACATGCTCATGCTTCTGGCATCCAGGCTGACGCCGAAGAATGAAGACCATCATATGTTCACGGATTTGGGCTACGGCAACTTTATCGCGATGCTGATCAGTGATCTATATATGAAAAAAATGGCGGATTCGCTGGGCTTCACCATCGACTTCCGAAAAACATGCCAGATCCTGGGATTTTATATCGCACGAAAAAATCTGGATACCACACCAGAAGAGATGCGGAATATCTTTTTCCGGCTATCCAATAAATTCATCGCGGTCCGCGACAACAGAACCGATTTTGAAGAACAGATCCTCTTTGAACGGGAATTCAAGGCCAACAACCAATTCAGCGAAATATTAGGCAAAAGGCTGCAGGAGCTGGCCAATACGGATTATGAATGGCACGTATTCTTCAAAATGCTTTTTGAGATGGAAGCCGGCAACTGCATCGAAGATCTGGAATTGTTTGTGAATGTTCTCTATAAAGCGTATTCCAACCAAGCCCTTTATGAACCGATCTACCGAAGACTGCCGCCGAAGACCGCGGATCGGATCCGGGAAGAGATTCTGAACTTCACGGCAGAGATTTTGGCAGAGGATGGAAAGATCCAGATCCTGTATCAGGAATATCTGTCAAAAATGATGGATGCGATTCAATGGGTGGCGGCTTATATTGGTGAAGATGGGCGGAACGTGGACCTGCTGCAGGAACGGCGGGAGGAATTCCGGGAACAATTCATGGCTATGCTGCGATAACCGTCATCCAGGGAGGTCATTCTTTTACGGCCGGTTGAATGCGAATTTCGAAGGCACGGGGCCAGGGAAAGGTGAAACGGTATGTCCCAAGGCCGTTGGCGACGGTTTTTTCAGGCATCAGTCCGGGATAAGGAGCCAGTGCCTCCTCCATCAGGGCCTGGATTTTGGCGTCGGCCTCCGGCCAGCGTTCGCCGAAGCCCAGGTAGCCAAAGCCATTGTCCAGTGCCCATTGGGTGAATTCTTCACGGACCTGGATCTGAAACAGATAATCATCGATCAAACGCAGCCGCTGGAGCCGCTGATGGGCTTCTTGAGCAGCTGCCCGGCCAGGCCCCTTCAGGCTCTGGCCTTTTTCTAAATAGAACAGATGGGAGATGGCCGTGCCCATGGAATTGCCGGCGGTGTTCCAGCCGGCATAAACATCCACGAAACGGTAAACGGAGGTCAGCCCCACGGCATCGATGAAAGCTTTTGAAGCGCCATTGACCCGGGCTGTGTCGGCAAGGCCGATCAAGGGCGCGGCGGGTGAGGCTGCGCGAAGCTGGACCACTTGCGCCCAGGCTTTGTTGATTTGGGAAGCACTAAGATCAGCCTTGGAATGAATGGCGACATATTTTATTTGGGCTGCGGGTCGACGGGCTCGGCGAAGCTGATCCGTGATTTCACCGAGCATCCGGATAAAAACAGATCCGGGCTCGCGTTCGAGTGCCGCATAAAGAAAATGCTTCTTCTCTTCGAAGGTCTCCTTGAGGGAGATCGCTTCATAAGGAGGAACCAGAGACTCGTCGGCGGGTGTCAGAAAAACCGGACGCAAGGTCCCGGGATCCATGGGAGCCAAAGCATGCCGAGCAATGATCAAAGGGGCCAGTTCGTCGGCACCATGGAGAAAACGGATCGGAGCCTGACCTTGGGAAGCCTCCTGCAGGTCTTGAAACACCTGCACATTCATGCCATAGGGCGCCGCATCATCCAAGCCGATGACCACCTCATCGGCCAATCCTTGCTTTGCCCAAACCAGCAGCTGTTGACCCACCTGATCCGCCCGAAGGAAGAGGGTGTCGTAGCGAAGCCGTATTTCCCGGGGAATAATTGAGCGCTGCGCTTCTAGAGCCTTCCCCAGGGAAGGGCTTCCCGGGTCTTCGGAGAGCTGGTGGCGCAGCTGGGAATAAGACCGCAAAGCGCCTTCATAAGCCCACATGTCAGGATCATATTGACTTGGCAGGAGACGCGGCAGGACATAGACGAGAACAACTTTCTTTGAAAGGAACTCCGGGCTGGACAGCAATGCTTCCAGGCGGGCCATTTTCACATCGGCATCCTGATATTGCGCATCGGAGCGGGAATGGATCAGGCCGCCAAACAGCAGCTCGTTCACATGAAGCACAAGGAAATCGGATTCTGAAGCCTGGTCCTTCAACCATGCCATCAAACCGTCATAATCACTGGGGGTTAGAAATCGATCCAGCAAGGAGGCCGGGGGCAGCTCAACGTGGAGACCGCCGATCTCAGCCAGCTGCCGGGGCAGGTCGGTGTTGACCGGCCGGCTGTCCAGAGGGATCATCGCGATGGATAGGGGGGGAGGGCTAAGAGCCATACCCCACCAACACAGCACGGCTGAGAAAACGGTCAGCAGCAGCCAAAGCAGCGCCTTCCGGCTGGCCGCACGAATTTTGACGGGCATTGCAAGCATGAGGTTTATCCTCCGATAGGTTATGTGATATAATATAAAAACATTATACCCTTTGACAGTCGTTTCGCATAGTCTATCCGATAGAGGAGGAAGGCCGATGGGGCCCTACATACCAAGAGTGGCAGCGATCCACGACTTATCCGGCTTCGGGCGGAATTCTCTGTCCGTTGTGATCCCCATTCTATCCACCATGGGATGCCAGGTGGTTTCCCTGCCGACTGCGGTGCTGTCGACCCATACCGGCGGCTTTGAGGGCTACGCCTTCGTGGACCTTACGGAATTCATGAAAGAAACCATCAGCCACTGGAAACGGCTGGAGATTCGTTTTCATGCCATCTATACGGGGTTTTTAGGCTCCTCCCGGCAGGTGGAGATCGTCCGGGATTTTATCTTGGCACAGAAGGTCAACGCGCCGCTGGTGGTGGTGGACCCGGTGCTGGCGGATGAGGGGGCCCTGTATGCCACTATGGGGATGGATATGGTGGAGGGGATGCGGGGATTGATCCGGGATGCCGATGTGATCACGCCCAACCTGACCGAAGCCGCGCTGCTTCTGGATGAGACCTACCATCCGGATCTTGAGGAGGCTGAGCTTAAGGAATGGCTGATCCGGCTGGCGGAGATGGGGCCTGAAACGGTGGTCATGACCAGTGCACCGCTGAACCGAACCGGCAGCGATACCAGTGTGGTGGCCTATACCGCCAAAACCAGGCGATTCTGGCGCGTTCCCTGCGTCTATATACCAGCCCACTATCCGGGGACCGGCGATGTGTTTACCAGTGTGCTGACCGGAAGCCTCCTGCAGGGCGACAGCCTGCCGGTGGCCTTGGACCGCAGCGTTCAGTTCGTGACCCAGGCCATCCGGGCCAGCTACGGCTTCGATTATCCCAGTCGCAACGGGGTGTTGCTTGAGAGGGTCTTAAGCAACCTGAACGGGCCGGTGACGATGGGCACTTATGAATGGATGGATTAAGGAGGAAACAGAACCATGGTCATGGGATCAACGGTAATCCACGAAGACGTTCTGAGGGAAATTGTCCGCATGCTTCTGGAAGAAATGGTGGAAGTCTACTGCTATGAGCCCAAAGGCCCGTTGGCACAGATCCGCGGCGGGAAGGGGATCAAGCCTGTCATCATGATCCGCCGGCTGGAAAACCCTGAGGAAGGACGGGAAGCGGTGGCCTTCGAAATTAAGGTGGCACTGCTCTACGGAGCGCCCATTCCCCAGACCGTCGCCCGGATCCGGAAGGAAGTTGCGGAGAGAATCGAGAAATACACCGGATATGAGACCGACAGCGTGGATGTCTACATCACACGGCTGATTCGTTTTGAGAAAGAGAGGAGCGAACAAACCGATGAACCAGAAACCCAGAGTAACGATTGAGATGGAAGAAGAATTCAACGCCATATTAGAGGGCAAGCCTCCCGTAGTCATCGAGCTGGAGCCCGATATGGCCCCCAATACGGTTAAAAACTTTTTAAGCCTGGCCGCTCAAGGCTACTATGAGGGGTTATGCTTTCACCGGGTGATTCCCGGGTTCATGATCCAAGGTGGGTGTCCCGACGGAGACGGCACCGGCGGACCCGATTATAAGATCAAAGGCGAGTTCGCGGCCAATGGCTTCGACAATCCCCTGAAACACAGCCGCGGCGTGATTTCCATGGCCCGCGGTATGGATCCCAATTCAGCGGGCAGCCAATTCTTCATCATGGTGGCGGATGCGCCGCATCTGAACGGGGAATATGCTGCCTTCGGAAAAGTGGTTTCCGGCATGGAAACGGTGGATGCCATCGTCAATGCGGATCGGTTTTTTGATGACCGCCCCTTGGTGCGTATGAATATGAAACGGGTAACGGCTGAGACGTTCGGTGTGGAATACGGGGAACCGGAAGTCATGCCCTTGTTTTAGGCCTCGGCACAACGCGGCCATCCTGGAAATGAAAAGGACAGACCGGCATGACACGTTCAAAAGCTCCATGCAACCGAACCATAACCCTTGAACACGATGAAAAGCCGGGCCTGGAGGCCCGGCTGCTTACAATCCAAAATAATACGGAGCTGCAGGAGGTTACCGGCCGGGTGCTCCATCAGAAGATGGAGGAGGCCGCGGGCTTTTTGCCGAAAGCCAGTGTGGATCTGCTGTTCCTGGATCCGCCCTACAACCTGAACCGCCAATTCGGCAAGGAAAGCTTCCGCAAATGCTCGGCAGAAAGCTACAGCCGCCAATTTGAGGCGTGGCTGCAACCCTTGCTGCCCTTGCTGAAACCGACAGCAAGCATCTATGTCTGTGCCGACTGGCAGACCAGCAGCAGCATCGATGAGGTGCTGGCAAAATACTTCCTGATTCGCAACCGGATCACCTGGGAACGGGAAAAAGGCCGGGGTGCCCTGCGAAATTGGAAAAACGCATCGGAGGACATCTGGTTCTGCACCTGCTCCGAATCGTATTGTTTTCATGTGGAACGGGTCAAATTGAAACGAAGGGTCATGGCCCCGTACCGGGACCGGGAAGGCCTTCCCAAGGACTGGACGGAAAGCAAGGAGGGCGCTTTTCGGCTGACCCATCCTTCCAACCTTTGGACGGACCTGACGGTGCCCTTCTGGTCTATGCCGGAGAACACAGGCCACCCCACCCAGAAACCGGAAAAGCTGCTGGCCAAGCTGATCCTCGCCTCCTCGGAGCCTGGCGATGTGATCCTGGATCCCTTCTGCGGATCGGGCACGGCCTTGGTGGCTGCTAAAAAGCTTGGCCGGCGCTTTGTGGGTATCGAGCAGGATCTTCAATACGCCTGCTTAGCTGAAAAGCGGCTGTGGCTGGCGGAGGTTTCAGGGGAGATCCAGGGGTACTCCGAAGGGGTTTTCTGGGAAAGGAACACCGGCATGATCAAGAAAAACAAGAAATAAAGAACCCAGCAGGATGAAGAGAAATCATGGAGGGCAATATGGGCAGCCGGATCATCGCGATGTTTATTCGAAACCACCAGGATACGGAGAACCCAAAAGTCCGCGAGCAGTATGGCAAACTGGCGGGCGCCGTTGGGATTTTTTCCAATATCGTGCTGTTTCTGATGAAGCTCAGCATTGGGGTCATGTTCAACAGCATTTCCATTATGGCAGACGCCTTCAACAACCTGACGGATTCCGCTTCCTCACTTTTAACGATGGTGGGCTTTAAGATGGCCGGAAAGCCGGCGGACAAGGAGCATCCCTTCGGCCATGCCCGCTTCGAATACATTACCGGCCTGGCCGTATCCTTTACCATCATCGTGCTGGGACTGCAACTGGTGAGAACCTCATTCGAAAAGATCCTGCATCCCGAACCCATTGAGTTCAGCATGACCCTGGCGGCAGTGCTTCTGGCTGCCATCGGCATCAAGCTATGGCAAAGCCGCTTTAACCTATCGATTGGCCGGAGGATCCATTCGGCAGCCCTTATCGCCACCGCCGCAGACAGCCGCAATGACGTGATCGCCACTTCAGCCGTCCTGGCCAGTGCAGTGGTCAGCCGTTGGTCCGGCTTGCAGCTGGACGGCTATATGGGGCTGGCGGTTGCCCTATTTATAATCTATTCCGGCATCAATCTGGTCAAAGAAACCTCAAGCCCTTTGCTGGGAACGGTCCCGGACAAAGAGCTTGTGGAAAAAGTCAGAAATAAAATCATGAGCTATGAGGGGATCATCGGCCACCATGATCTGATTATTCATAATTACGGCCCGGGGCGATGCTTCGCCTCCGTCCATGCGGAGGTGCCGGCTTCCCAGGACCTCATGGTGAGCCATGACATCATCGATGTGATGGAAGAGGATTTCATGAAGGATATGGGGATGTTGATGGTGGCGCACATGGACCCCATCATTACCGATGATGCGCGGACCAATCACCTGTACAAGCATGTCCAGGACATCCTGGCGGAAATTTCGCCGGAAATCATGATGCATGACTTTCGGATGGTGGTCGGACCCACCCATTCCAATCTGATTTTCGATGTGGCCATCGACTTTGATTTCCCAATGGCGGATTGTGACTTGTGCGACGAAATCGAGAAGCGGGTGCAGCAGCTGAATCCTCAGTGCCACACGGTGGTCAAGGTGGACCGCAGCTTTGTCTGAAGAAGTCAGGAAGTTTTTGGTGAGGTGCTGGGATCATAGGGTTCCACGTGGATGATGGCGTGGACTTCCCGGTCAAAAGCTTCTCTTAGCCGGGCATTGATCCGCAGAACCAGGTCCCTGGAGTCATCCACGGTTATGCTGCCGTCGATTTTGATGTGCATATCCATATGGATGTCATCCTCCCGGCCCCGGCTGCGGATGCGGTGGACGTCCTTGACTTCGGGGAATTCCATAACGATACGCTGAATCATTTCTTTATCCAGCATGGCTTTGTCCACCAGGACGCCCATGGTGTCCGAGAAAACTTCGTAGGCGGCATGGAAAATGAAACCGGCCACCACCAGGGAAGCAATGGGGTCGATGATGGGAGGAAGCCCCAGCTTCAATCCGGCCAAGGTCACCAAGACGCCGATCGAAACAAAAATATCGGAGCGGGTATGGAGGGAGTCAGAGATCAGGATCTGACTGAAGTACTTCTTGCCGGCTCTGTTTTCATAAGTGCTGACAAAGATATTGACGCCGATGGTAAAAACCATGGCGATGATGCTTTCCATGGTCACATTGGGGGTCACCGGATGGATAAAATTCTGGATGGCACTGTACACCACTTTGACGCCGACCCCAAGAAGCATGGCACCGATGAACATGCCGGCCAGGGTCTCGAATTTTTTGTGGCCATAAGGATGGTCCTCATCCACCGGTTTGGAGGCGATCCAGATCCCCGCCAGGCCGACGATGTTGGACATGCCGTCGGACAGGGAATGAAAGCCGTCGGCGGTCAGGCTGTTGCTTTGAATCGCCATGCCGATGGTGATTTTGAGGGCTGCGACGAACCAGTTCGCAATAAGAATAATCACCAATACATCCCGGATTTTTTTGCTGTTGTTTTCTGCCAAGATCAACACCCTTTCATAAAAGATCGCGGTGACGCTGTCGTGAATCCCGATTGAGCCAAAAAATTGCCTAAAAGGTCTTAAAAAAAGGATCATAACTACGATGTAGTTATGATCCCGCGAACATAGCCGCTGCCAATGGCCCGTCTTATTCCTGTTTGCCAGGGATAGGATGAAGACTGATCGTAAACCGCTATTTTATTGTCATTTAGAATAATAACAAATAAATAACCATAAATCAACTATTTATTTCGTAAAAAATATTCAGATTAGCGTTTATCTTGGCGCAAACATCGTAAAAATGGGTTCATTCATCCGATACGATCAGGCTTGAGGGACGCTCTTGTGCATGCAGTGGTCTGTGGTATTGGAACAAGGCATAACGGAATCGATATGATGGTCACAGGTGCAGGCGTCAAAATGAATGATCACACGGTCTACATTATCAATGTGTTCTTTTATGGCGGCCGCTATATTCATGCCCACCTCATGCGCCTCACGGATCGGCATGGATGCATCCAAACGAATGGCGATGTCAAGCCAAAGCAAAGGGCCGGAATACCGCGCCTTCAGCCAAGGAACCTGGCGTACTTCAGGGAATTCGCTGACCACGTGGTTGATAATTTCTGTGGTTTCTTTGTCAGGGGCGGCATCCATCAAACTGCGCAGAGCTTGCCATAGGATGTGCAAGGCCACCTTGAAAATCAGGACGGCGACGACCATACCTGCGATGGGATCCAGATAGCGCAGCCAGCCGATGCCTAAAAAACCGCCCAACATACTGCCGCCGATGCCTACAAAGGTACCGATGGAAGAATAAGCGTCAGAACGATGATCCCATGCATTGGCCTTGATCGATTCACTGTTTAATTCGATCCCGATTTTCATAGTCTTTCGGTACATCCACTCTTTTACACCAATTGATATGACTGCGGCGACCAAGGCAAGGATTGAGGGCGTTGCAAAGGAGTGATGGAGGACCGAAAGAATGATGGATTTACTGATTTCGTAGGCAGCGAATAAGAGGGTGAGACCGACGAAGGTGGACATAATAGGTTCAATTTTTCCGTAACCGAAATGGTATTTTTCATCAACTGGACGCTGCGCGATCTTAATGCCGATGAGCACGGCAAAGGTTGCGATCACATCGGATCCGGAGTGTAGTGCATCAGCGACCATGGCCTGGCTTCGGCCCATCACGCCTGCTATAAATTTCAGTACACACAGGGCAAAATTGCCCCATAAACAAAATATGGTGATTTTTTCACCTTTGGCATAATCGATCCCCGTGGACTTGCCGGATGTTGCTGAAGCTGTTTCCATAAGATAAAACCTCCTAAAATGATATAAATAGAGCGACAGAATTTCGGGGTGAACAGGCCTTCATTGATCCGGAAATGACGGCGCCGGGGAAGTCACGAAAAAAAGTTTTAAAAAAAGGATCATAACTACATGTGTAGTTATGATCCCGCGAATTGATCCGCTGCCAGTGGCCCGTCTTATTCCTGTTTTGCCAGGGATAGGATGAAGACTGATCGTAGAACGATATTCTGTTTATGGGAACATCATAGCAAACGAGCAACGACAATGCAACTAAAAATATTATAAAATATTGCCAGAAAAATCTTTCGGAAATCAAAGCACCCGATCCAGGAACGATTTGGTCCGGGGATTCTCCGGGCGGGTGAATAAAATTTCAGGCGGCTTGTCCTCCAGGATGACGCCATCGTCCATAAAGACCACACGGTCTGCCACTTCACGGGCAAAGCCCATCTCATGGGTGACCACCACCATCGTGGTCCCCTCCAGGGCCATGCTTTTCATGACGTCCAGGACCTCGCCCACCAATTCGGGGTCCAAAGCGGAGGTGGGCTCATCGAAGAGGAAGTATTTGGGCTTCATAGCCAAGGCCCTGGCAATCGCCACACGCTGCTGCTGGCCGCCGGAGAGCTGCTTGGGATAGGCATCGGCTTTGTCGGCAAGGCCCACGCGTTTCAGAAGGGCTTTGGCCAAGTCCTGAGCATCCTTTTCCGCCATGCCCCGTACCTTGATGGGCGCCAGGGTGATATTGTCCAGGACGGTCATGTGAGGAAACAGATTGAAGCGCTGAAACACCATGCCCACTTCGGTGCGCAGGGCATTGATGTTCTGTTTTGGATCGGTGATGTCTGTGCCGTCGATCAGCACATGGCCCTCGCTGGGCGTTTCCAGAAGGTTGATGCAGCGCAGCAGGGTGCTTTTTCCGGAGCCGGAAGGGCCGATGATGCACACCACGGTGCCCTTTTCAACCTCCAGATCGATGCCTTTTAAGACATGGTTATTGCCGAAATATTTATGAAGATTGGATACTTTAATCACTGACTGCCAACCGCCTTTCTACCCAGGAGGACGCCTGGGTCAGGATGAAGGTGAGGCAGAAATAAACAATCGCTGCCCCGGCCAGGAAAGAGACGAAATCATAGGTGGTGACGCCCATGGAACGGGAACGGTACATCAGTTCCTTGGCGCCGATGCTGGAGATCAGCGAAGTGTCTTTGAGGAGCACGATGAACTCATTGCATAAGGGCGGAATGACCCGGCGCAGCGCCTGGGGCAGGATCACCAGCTGCATGGTCTGGTGCTGGGTTAAGCCCAAAGCTCGGGAAGCTTCGGTCTGGCCGATGTCCACACCCTGAATGCCGGCTCGGATGATTTCGGCGATGTAGGCGCCGCTGTTCATGCCCAGAGCGATGATGCCGGCAATCTCAGGCTTCCAATTGAAGAAGCTGCCGGTCATCATATTGTAGATCTGCGGAATAGCAAAAAATATAAACATGATCTGCAGCAGCATGGGGGTGCCCCGGAAAATCTGCAGATAAGCCCCCGAGAAGAGGGACAAAGGTTTTGAAGAGGATACCCGCATCAAGCCCAGCACGGTCCCCAGAAGACAGCCCAGGATAATGGATCCCAGGGCCATGACAATGGTCAGCCCGGCACCCCGGAGTAGAAACCCGGAATATTGCGACACCAGAGAAAAATTCATGAGCCAGCCCCTTTCTGCAAGAAGGATTGGATGGGAGGCCGCTGCGGACGCCCGGAAGTATGCAAGCCGATGCATAAAACAAGGACGTCGCTTTAGCCAATATAGTGTAACAGATTTGACAAATATTTTCAATTGCCATATCCTGTGCCTGGCCGGCCTTCCCGAAGGCCAATCCGTATGACGGCGAGGGAAAGGGTATAAATATACAAAAAAAGAAACCCGAATCACTTCGGGTTTCTGTACGTTCTTGGGATTTCCGATCGGCGAAAGTTCCGGCAGACTGCCTATTCGGCAACCGGCATCCATTTGGCTTTCAGTTCGTCGATTTTGCCTTCCTTCTGCAGCTTTTCGATGGCGCCATTGAGTGCGGCCACCAGGTCATCGTTGCCTTTGGCCACCACGATGGCGTTTTCTTCGACAGAAAGGTAGTCTTTCAGGATCACAAAACCATCCTTGGCGGTATATTTTTCAGCCACGGCCAGGTCAGCCACCACGGCATCGCAGCCTTTGTTTTTCAGCTGCATGAAAGCGGCGGCGTAGTTGTCCAAGCCGACGACATCGGCGCCTTCGATGTTTTCCTGGGCAGCGGCTTCACCGGTGGTGCCCATGCCGGCTGCGATCTTTTTGCCTTTCAGTTCAGCCAGATCCTTGATGGGGGAGTCCGCATTGACCACCACGGCTTGGGCGCTGCTCAGATAGGGTGAGGTAAAGTCCACTTGCTCTGCGCGTTCAGGGGTGATGGAGAAGCCGGACATGCCGATGTTGGTCTGGCCGTTCTGTACGGCGGTGATGATGTTGTCGAAGCTCATGTTGTTCAGCTCGTACTGGATGCCCAGCTCTTCGCAGATCAAGCCCAGCAGGTCGATGTCAAAACCGATGACGCTGCCCTGGCCGTCTTCGAACTCGTAGGGTTCATAGTCCGGACTGTTGCCGACGGTGATCGTGCCTTTTTCCTGGATTTGTTCCCAGAGGGTTTTCTCAGCAGCGGGCGCAGTGGCGGCGCCGTTAGCAGCGGGTGTCGTCTGGTTGCCGCAGCCTGCCAAAGCCAGGCAAAGGATCAGAAAAATCGGCAGCGCCTTTGTAAAGAAACTTCTCATGATAGAATCTCCTTCCAATCAATAAAAAATATACGTTTTTTATGCGGCGGGCAGGAGCCGCCGCCAAAGGATATTATACAAACATATGTATTAAATTACAAGTGAAAAATAGACTATTTTTGCGATGTGATAATGGCAAAATCCTCGAAGTCGAAACGGAGCAAGCCCTCGGAGTCGACCAGGCCATGGACGGTGCCTTTTTGCACGGCAAGGAAAGCGTCCCGGATACGAGGCAGGATGCCGGGGGCGACCAGCGGCAGGTTGTGGGAGCAGCAGAGCACCTTCAGGAAAGGTGCCATTTCGGAGAGCCTATTCATCGTATGCGTATAAACATTCATGCGTGAGTAACCGTAGGCATCGCAGCCGTAATGGGCGTATAGGGCAGCCGGATAGACGGTATCGCCGGTAAAGAGGATCTGCCGTTCCCGGTCCCAAAGCATGATGCTGTCGTCGGTGTGGCCCGGCGTATGCAGCACATGGAGACGCCAGCCGCCCAGGTCAAAGCATAGGCCAGGCTGCAAAGGCGTCATTCGCCATGGCCGGATCCGATAGCCCTCGGGATCAAAATGGTCCGGAAGAGGCTTGGACAGGGACTCTGGTCCCAGCATCGGCGCCAGCATGGTTGCGGGATAACCGGCCATGGCCCGATTGGCTGCTACCGGGTCAGGATATGCGTAAACCTGGGGAAACTCCCAGTTGCCGCCCACATGGTCAAAATGGCAGTGGCTGTTGACCACCGTCAGAGGGAGGGCGGTCAAAGCGGAAACCACCGGACGGATGGGGGCAATGCCCATGCCGGTATCCCATAGCAGCGCACCGGTTTCACCGACGATCAGGAAGGAGATCACTTCCTGGAAATGGCCCGGTTCATAGATGGCGTAGACGCCGGGAAGGACCTGATACACGTCGTACCATTCTTGATCCGGGACCGGCACTTTCGGAAGCAGCTGGTAAATGGGGCGCGGCAGGGTGTCCTGCCAGCGATCCGGCTGGACGGCGTTGGTGCAGCGGCCGCTTGGTGTTAAGTCCGTAGGGTTGTCCGATCGGGACATGGAAAGCCACCTCCATGATTTGATATATCACACAACATTATATGCTGTGGCGGGTCTTTTTGCATTTATATTTGTCAAAGCGCAGAAAAAAAGTTACAATGACGATGAGTATTCCATGTAAATTTTTGATATAGGAGAGAAATATATGGCATTAATTATGGAGGGCAAGTCCGTTGCCGCAAGGATCCGTGAAGAAGTCAGGGAGGCGGCAGCCGAATTGAAAGCGACCCGGGGTATCACGCCGGGATTGGTTGTGGTGATCGTCGGCGAGGACCCTGCCTCTCAGATCTATGTCAACAGCAAACATAAAGCCTGCCAGGAGCTGGGCATGTATTCTGAAGTGATCCGGCTGCCGGAAAACACCGGGGACGCCCGTCTCCTGGAACTGATCGATGAACTGAACCGCCGGGCCGACATCCACGGGATCCTGGTCCAGCTGCCCCTGCCCAAGCATATCGACGAAGGCAAAGTCCTGGAAGCCATTGATCCCGCCAAGGATGTGGACGGCTTCCATCCGGTGAACACCGGCCGGCTTCTATCCGGACAAAAAACCATCTATCCCTGCACCGCCTACGGCATCATCAAAATGCTGGACATTTACCAGATTCCCATCAAGGGACAGCACGCGGTGATCGTGGGGCGCAGCAATATTGTCGGCAAACCTACAGCCGTTATGCTGATGGACCGCCATGCCACCATCACCATCTGTCATTCCCGCACCAAAAACCTGGCGGAAATCACCCGGCAGGCGGACATTCTGGTGACCGCCATCGGAAAACCCTGCTTTATCACCGGCGACATGGTCAAGGAAGGGGTCGTGGTGGTGGATGCGGGCATCAACCGCACCGAAGGCAGCAAAAAAATATTCGGCGATGTGGACTACGACAGTGTGGCGCCCAAGGCATCGGCCATCACGCCGGTTCCGGGCGGCGTAGGCCTCTTGACGGTGGCCATGCTGATGTACAACACGGTGGAATGCGCCAAGAATAGCTAAAGGCAAGGACAGACTGCAGCGGCCTCGAAATCGGCCGCAGGGAGGTAGACCCATGGCCGTCATTCTGCGCAGTGAGGATCTGACCAAAATCTACGAGGGCGAAGTTTCGGTGGTGGCTTTGAATTCGGCTTCCTTTGAAATCCAGGAAGGCGAATTCATCGTTGTGCTCGGGCCCAGCGGCTCCGGCAAAAGCACCCTGCTGAACATCCTGGGCGGGATGGACCGGCCCACCTCCGGGAAACTCTATTATCGGGACAAACCCATTCATGAAGCCACGGCCCGGCAGCTGACCCTATATCGGCGCAAGGCCGTGGGTTTTGTTTTTCAATTTTACAATTTACTGCCGAACCTGACGGCTTCGGAAAATATCCGGCTGGCGGCGGAATTGGTGGAAAAGCCCATGGATGTCAAGGCGCTTCTGGATGACCTGGAGCTGGGAGAGAAGGCCGATAATTTTCCGGCCCAGCTTTCCGGCGGCCAGCAGCAGCGCATCGCCATCGCCCGGGCAGCCGTTAAAAATCCGGACATCCTGCTTTGCGACGAGCCTACCGGAGCGCTGGACTTTGCCACTGGGCTCCAGGTTTTGAAGCTGCTCCAGGAATTGAACAAAAAAATGGGCAAGACCGTGATGATCATCACCCATAATCAGTCCATGGCAGCCATGGGCAATCGGGTCTTTCATCTGAAGGACGGCCGGATCGAGCAGATCACGGTCAACGAAAAGCCGGTGGATCCGGAGGAGATCGTATGGTGATGCTTTGGCGCAAGCTGTTGCGGGACCTGCGGGAAAACTGGGGGGCCAATCTGGCCTGCGTGCTGGTGATTGCCATGGGCATCATGGCCTTCAACGCCTTCCATATGGCGGTGGACAATCTGGATTCGGCCAGGCAGCGCTTCTATGAAAGCTGCCGTTTTGCCGATGGCTTTGCCACGGTAAAACAAATGCCGGTCAATCGGCTCAGCCGTCTGGAGGAAATTCCGGGAATCGACCAGGTCCAGGGACATTTGCGCCAGGATGTGACGGTCTATATGCCGGAGTGGGGACAGAACCTGACCTTGCGTCTGGTGGGCTTTGAGCCGGAAGATACCATGGGGCTGAACCGGGTGCTGCAAAGCCAGGGCGCGGGCCTCCAAGAAGGCTCGGAGGAGGTCCTGTTGGGTGTGGGTTTTGCCAAGGCCCACGGCCTGAAAGCCGGGGACGCCTTCGATATCATATATCAGGGGGAGAAGCATGCCCTGACCATGGCCGGCACCGGACAATCCCCTGAATTTGTGTATCTGGTTCCGGACAGCGGCGCCATGTTTTCCGATGCAGCCCGGTTCGATGTGGCGTTTATGACAAGGGAGGCACTGGAAGACCTGACGGGACAGGAAGGCCTGGTCAATGAGATCGCCTTCACCCTGCGTCCCGGCGCAAACTTTGAGCAGGTCAAAAACCAGGCGGCGGAGATCCTGGAGCCCTATGAATTGTATTCGATCGTCAGTGCCAAGGACCAGATCAGCAATTTCATGCTGGACCAGGAGATTACAGGCGTCAATGCCACCTCCAATTCGATCCCGGCGATTTTTATCGCCATCGCGGCCTTTATCCTCTATCTGATGCTGCGGCGGATGGTGGAGCAGCAGCGGGTCCAGATCGGGACCATGAAGGCGTTTGGTTTTGGGAATACCCAGATCATTCTCCATTACAGCATGTACGGGACGCTGATCGGTGCGGCGGGCGCGCTGGCGGGCTCCATCGCCGGCATCCTGGCTTCCGGCGCCATGACGGATATGTATAAGCTCTATTTCAATCTTCCGGATCTGGTCAACATCATCTCCTTCCGGTATGGACTGTATGGACTCGCCTTTGCCGCCTTGCCTTGTTTGGGAGCGGCTTTTCTGGGGGCTCGCAGCGTGCTTCGCCTTGAGCCGGCCCAGGCCATGCTGCCGGCAACCCCCAAACGGACGCGGCGGCTTCTGATCGAGCGGGTCAAGGTGATCTGGGAACCTTTGGGGATGATGGGACGCATGGCCTTGCGCAATATGTTTCGCAATCCGGGCCGCAGCCTGTTTACCCTGGTGGGCACCAGCATGGCTTTTTCCCTCATGTGGTTTATTTTTTCATACAATCTGATGATCGACCTGATGATCATGAATCAGCTGGAAGACGCTCAGCGTTTTGATTTCAAGGTGACCCTGAATCAGTCGGCGCCGGCACGGGAATTGGAAGATGCTTTGCAAAGACTGGAGGGGACGGAGGCCGCGGAGCCCCTGATGTACGCCGCCGTGACGCTGCGCCGGGGCCCGTACAGCGAAGAGACCGCGATCACCGGATTGCCGTATCAATCGGAACTTTTTAGCATACTGGACAAAGGCGAAGAGATCCTGCCGCTGCCGCCGGAAGGACTGGTGTTATCAAAAAGTGTGGCTGACAAGCTCCATACAAAGGCGGGGCAGCTGATTTATTTGGAAAGCCCTTATTTGACTGACCCGGCCCAGGTTTACGTCACGGCCGTCGTAGAGCAATATTTCGGGATGGAGAATTTCATGGCCAGGGAACGGCTGGGACAGCTCCTCGGGATTGGAGATGCTGCCTCCGCGGCCATGGTCCGGACCTCCGGCGACCGGGAGACTGTGGACCGGCTGGAGGAGAAGCTGCTGCTGGCCAAAGGGGTGGCTGGTGTGGAGAACAAGGCGGCAATGGAAAAAATGTACAAGGATCTCATGGCACCCATGAATTCGATTATTTTTGCCATGACTCTTGTGGGTGTATTCACCGCCTTTGCGGTGATCTACAGTACAGGGACGGTTTCGCTTTCAGAAAGGCAGCGGGAGATCTCCTCTTCCAAGGTGCTGGGGATGACCGATGGGGAGATCATGACGCTCCTGATCCTGGAAAATGGCATATTGTCTTTTTTAGGGGGGCTGCTGGGTGTCCCGCTGACTAAAGCCTTGATGCTCACCATGCAAAAGAAATTTGCCACGGAACTTTACTCGCTGCCGGCACAGCTGGATCCGGTCGGACTTATATACAGCCTGACGTGCCTCGGCGTGGCCCTGGTCCTGTCCATGCTGGCCATGATGCGCAGGGTTCGCAGCCTGGATCTGGTGGTGGTTCTTAAAACCAGGGAATAACGGGGCTATGGACATAAGGTATAATTAATGATGCCATTTCGGCAGACTGATCTGAGGAGGCTGTTTCCAATGAGGAAAATTTTGCGTTACGCGATTTTGGCGGGGTTGCTGGCCGTTGTAGCGGCAGGGGCTTATTATTTGCCAAAACTGAAGACCGTTGAAGCGGAAACCATCACCGTTGAACCACGGCAGGTCAGCAAGACCCAGACGGAGGAAGGGGTGGTGCAGCCCCAGGCCAATCAGGTCATCAACAGCCCGGTCAGCGGCGAAATTGCCGAATTAGCCATCGAGGAAGGCCAGCCGGTGGCTGCCGGCGATCTTCTGTTCAAGCTGGATACCCGGGACTTGGCCCAGCAGAAAGCTTTGGCGGAAAAGAGCTTGTCCGTGCAGATTGCCCAGGCCCAGGCCCAGGCGCCGGCGGTGGCGCTGGCATCGAGCCAGATGGAGCAAGCCCAGGACCGACTGGACCGGATGCAAGGCTTGGCCGATGCGGGCGCTATTTCACAAGGCGAATTGGAAGCGGCCCAGTATGCCTATACAGACGCCCAAACCGCCTATGAAGCGGCCAACAAGAACCAGGCTTACCTGCAATCTTTGGTCTCCTCAGCACGCCTGCAGGTCACTCATCTGGCTTCGGATATCAGCCGAAGCACCGTCACAGCGCCGGCGGCAGGTTATATTAAAAATCTGATGGTCCGGGAAGGCAGCTTCGTGATGCCTCAAAGCGAAATTTGCTTGCTGAGCAGTGAGGAATCCCTGCTTCTGGAGGCTTTGGTGGCCACGGAGGACGTTGTGTATCTGAATATCGGCGACAAGGTGGAAATCCGCATCAAGCAGGGAGAAAACAAACTGACCGCCGCCGGGGAGATCCGAGAGGTCATGCCCTATGCGGTGGAGAAGGTTTCTTCCCTTGGTCTCACGGAGCGGCGTGTGCCGGTCAAGGTGGCCTATACCAACAAAAACCTGCCGCTGGCGCCGGGCTACAGCGCCGATGTGGTGTTCACCCTGGCAACGGCCGATCAGGCCCTAACCGTGCCTAAGACCGCTGTCTTTGCCTATGAAGAGGGTTATGCGGTCTGGAAGGTGGACCAGGACGGACAGGCCAGACTTCAAGTGGTGACGCAGGATTTCAAAACGGCCAACGATGTGGTCATTCGGGACGGGCTGGCCGCCGGGGATGTGGTCCTGGTGAACGGCAGCCAGGCCGATATTGCAGAAGGGGTACGCATCAAAGGATTTTAGAGCTTTTGTGCGCTGCGCAAAATTATTTTGGAATTAGTATGTAATAATCTATGGAGAACGGGGTTTGCGCTTGACAAGCAGCCTATTTTTCTGTAATATCTTAAAGGTATCAAACGCGGAGAGATGACCGAGCGGTTGAAGGTGCACGCCTGGAAAGCGTGTGTAGGGGCAACTCTACCTGGGGTTCGAATCCCCATCTCTCCGCCATTTTTTCAAATATGACGAGGTTATGGACGCGACCGCGATGGACTGGATTGGTCAGGGATTGTCCAAACTTATTTCAAGACGGGGTCTGCATCTTCTGCAGACCCTTTTTTTTAATGATTGGGGGACGGTGACTTTGAAGTGCACCCCAAATGCTGGACATAGTTTAAGCAGTTCGCGCGGATTGGATTCTATATTGTACCGGGCTCAATCCATTTAGTTTGCTCTTGATCCTATAGTTGTTGTAATAATCCAGATACTCCTCAAGCTTCTGTTTGAAATCTTCCAGAGAAGCAAAGTCTTGCAGGTATAATAACTCCGATTTCAGCAAGCCAAAGAAATTCTCCATGACACTATTGTCCAGACAATTCCCTTTGCGAGACATGCTTTGCCGGACTCCTTTTTGCTGCAGCTCTTTTCGGTACTTCGACATTCGATACTGCCAGCCTTGGTCAGAGTGAAGAAGAAGCCCTGTGTTGTCAGGAATCTTGCTGAAAGCCTTCTTTAACATGTCCATGACCTGAGCAAACACGGGCCGTTCCGAAATACTGTAGCTGACAAGCTCGCTGTTGTACAAGTCCAGAATGGGGGAAAGATATAACTTAGTCCCAAATAAACTGAACTCCGTCACGTCCGTGACCCATTTCTCATTGGGTTTATCTGTCTTAAATTTCCGCTGCAGAAGATTCGGTGCGATTTGTCCGACCTCTCCTTTAAAAGAGCAGTACTTTTTCATCCTCACTTTGCAAATCAGCCCTTCTTGCTTCATGAGCTTTCGGACAGTCTTATGGTTGATGGTATAACCGCGATTTCGCATTTCCATGGTTATTCGGCGATAGCCGTAGCGCCCCTTGTTATCCTCAAAAATCCGCCGGATTTCTTGGCATTCCTTTTCATATTTTGCAGGCTTTTTCATTCGCTTCAAAATGTAATGATAGGTACTCTTTGAAATCTTCGCTAATTCCAGCAGGGCCATAAAATAATATTCCTGCCTTAGTTCGGCTATGGCCATTACTTTGTCTTCTTTTCGGACTTTTCCCGTTCTTGAACTAAGGCATTCAATTTTTTTAGGTATGCATTCTCCATACGAAGACGTTCGTTTTCTGCAAGCAATTCCTCTTCTCGTGTTAAGGGAACCCTTGGCTTACCAATTTTATGCTTCTTGGGGCTCTGATCCTGACTCTTTTCCATCCTGGAGGGCCTGCCTTTCTGCTTGTTGAAACCGGCGATTCCCTCCTGAAGAAGAGTCTTTTCCCATCGCTTAATGGTTGATGGATTGGC